>Ga0123354_10011553_pt1 | contig 13657 bp, 6 predicted proteins | sample TergutLab28metaG_2_FD_97872 | JGI IMG/M metagenome (GOLD analysis project Ga0123354, IMG submission 97872) | Labiotermes labralis P4 segment gut microbial communities from Petit-Saut dam, French Guiana - Lab288 P4 | ecosystem: Host-associated > Arthropoda: Insects > Digestive system > Gut ... | reverse complement strand
GCCTACACAACACAACAAGTACTCGCTAGCTCCTGAAGATGGACGTATTAACGTCTGAAACATGTTGAGCAATATATAATAAAGCAAGTGTCATCTAGTTGGTCAACCTTTATTCAAATCTCTCTCGATCTTTGTGATCCGCATAGATCTCGTACAGATGCAGCGTGCGAAGTGTTTCGTGTTGGGCGGTCTATTATACCGGGGTGCTGATAAGTACTTAGCCCGACTAGGAGGGAAACAAGCTCGGAAGCATATCAGGGATGCGCGCGATTTCAACAACATGGAGACGTGAGCTCTCATCAAGTTTTTTTTTTTCCTGCAAGGCAAGGCGTCGAAGGAAATTTACGCCATTCTGACAGAAACATTAGCTTGTTTTCTTCCTGGTCGGGCTAAGGACTTATCAGCACCCCTGTACTGCACCGCGCAACTTGCAGATTAATACTTGGCATAAATTGTGTTTTATTAAGTGCATTTTTTTATTGGTGTATTGATTATAAAAATTTGAACGGTATTGGGAACACAAAATTAGAATTACTTTATGCTTTTCTTTAGAGTTCTATTCTTTTTTGAAACCAACAAAGTAGCATCATGCAAACTATTATATAAAATTCAGGACAAGTAGCCATTTCGAGTAGTCGAATGTACGATCCAAACCATGCCAAGAAAAAAGAAGTGGTTCTTAGGAAATGAAGACATGTGAAAATCTAGATAAGACCGAGTCCGGGGCCCAGACGGACGTAAGCCGTTAGCGGTAACTCGATGCCAACCGTTGCAACTTATGTGCCCATTCTTTTCTCTCTTTTTTTGCATAAAATTGTGTCAGTCCACTGGACAACAATTTCTGTTATTGTTCCAAGTCGCTACCTGGACACTGTCCCACAAAACACTCGACTCCCTGCATGAGTGGCATTTGTTGCTGTCTGCATTCGCCGCACTGCATATGACCGAACCGGATGATGAAGTACTGCTTCCGGAAGTTCGGCTTGCATTGGGGTAGAATTCAATCTGAAAGAATAAAAGTAATTTTTATGTGTGTTGGACCGCGCATCATTGTGATAACTGAAGAATAAGAACCAACCAACTAGATGCTACTTATTATTTTATTGTACTTCTTATAGGCTCAACATGTTTCGGGCATCATCACGAGATAGCTGGAGTAGTGTCCGGGCTGCAGGCTATAGCCTGCAGCCCGGACACTACTCCAGCCTACCCGCACCTAACTTCCAACCTACAGCAACCCAAGAACGAGACGACCAATGTGGTAATCAGCATTATAGTCGTGAGCTCGAGATGATGGGCATAGTAGTGCCCGCAACATGTTGCGCCTACAAGAAGTACAATAAAATAATAAGTGACATGTAGTTGGTTCTTACTCTTCAATAAACGTAATAACTGAGTTTGAATAAAATGACTGACAAGCTTTTGTGTTGTTATAAATACAGTCAGTGCGATGTCTGTTCTCATGGCGACCACAAAATTTAGCAACGGTCTTCAACCGCGAATACCCCGCGACCAGAAGCACATACGTCCTTGTCACACCAAACATGATTACTCCACTTCCGGTTCCAGCTCAGATGACATCTTGGGCAACGCCACATTGTTAAATTTACTATATAAGTGCCCGAGCATCTAACAAAAAAACATACAAATTTCTTGACCTGATGCATACAACAGAAAACCTGTTTAAATTTAAATTTCGGAATGAGGAACTATATACAGGTCGAAAGGTCACTTCTTCCCCCCCACCACCACCACTCGCCGGCTCAATTGACCATTGCCCGCTGGGAGGGTTGTTACATCCCCTTTAATAATAATAAAAATATTACATAAAGGAATGAAACCCATCACCTTTTGATATAAGAACACTTTACATGTCTGTTTTTTGCTGGGCTGAGTTCATTCAAACCCCATTAGAAGCAGCCTGTACTTCCTGATGACCGTGTCCTGTCTTGCATTGTCGCAAGCCTTTTCCTCATACCCTGGGGTCTGAGTTGACGAATGACCATCGTGTGACCTATCCTCGCGTGCCCTGCCAGTATAACAAGCGTTTGATAGAGATGTGACTGACCACTGTCCACTGCTAATCCCTCCTTAATCAGCTCCTTACCGGTTCCTTCCCTTCATGTCACGCGTTTGGACAATATCTTTATAGTGACCAGCATGTCACAAGACACTTGTCGATAGACCTACCCTCTGACTTGAGACTTCACATGTCGGCACTCGTACACATTCTGTATATAACAAACATGTATCAGCCCCTTAAAGCATGACGATTACTCTATTGAACTTCTTTTTAACAACAAAAATATGCAGGATTCTCAGAACAGAAAACAATATTTTCCCTCTAACAAACGAAGAGGTGTTTGTGTGTTTGTTTGTTTGTTCAGTGTTTATTGGGAAGTAGTTACAAATTTTAAGAACTTGTTTCTTCAAACGCAATAAATTCTCCTGTCTACAATACATTTTCTATCACTACGAGGATAAAAACCAGACTTTTCTTTTTGTCGTGGCGCAACAGCCCCCATTGGGCCAGGGCCTCCTCATTATCGACGCTGCACGATCACGTTCAGACACACCACAGTCGGTAGCACTCCTCTGGACGAGTGATCAGACCGACGCAGAGACCTCGACTTGACAACACACAAAATTCAAAAGAGGCGGGATTCGAACCCACATTACCAGCAAGCGAACGGCCGCAGACCCACACCGTAGACTACGCGGCCATTGGGATCGATAAAGAAAGAGATAAGTTGTATTATTTGCTATTTGTTCTTTGTTTACGACGCTCTGTGCAACTAACATTGTACAATATCAAATTCCTGGATGCCAGTGGATAAAGGATTGTAAGAAATTAGCGGAAACCGTCACGGTTTAACGTGTCTCAGTATCTCTGCATTTGCATGGAGATACTATAAAACACCTCAAGGTAACTGGTAATGCGGCCAAGATTCGAACAAGGCACGAAATTGATGCTGCTTCAGAAGAGGGTGCTGGAGACAACAGTTGCAGCTTACAGGCATAAGACAAAAGAAGAATGGAGAAAACTGTTTATGGAGGAGCTTCATGATTGGCAGTCTTCCGGAAATATAATTAGGGTAATCAAACCAAGGGGAATGAGATGAGATGAATTTGGAGACCTCTTGAACAGGCTCGACATAACCAATGGCAGAACAAAATAAAGATCGGAATTGAATGAGGAGAGCGTTACGCTGTAGGATGCTTGTTTTGGGGCTTCGCTCTTTCTAGGTTTAGTGCGGCTTAGGTTGACAGCTTCTTACCGACGTTTCAGGACACATCGACTCCTTCTTCGTGTTTCCTGAAAGGTCAGTAACGGAATTCCAACCTAAGCCACGTCACACGACAGCAGAGCGAATACCCCAATTACCAATTACGCAGCTTGTGAAGCCTAAGTCTTTGCAGATAGGGTTTTTTCGTTGAGACAGGCATGCATAATGTTATTTACGGTGCAGTACATCTGGAGCCGCGCCGGATAACACCAGGTTTTGTGCAGGCTCACGGATTGATTTGACTCGCGTCTTACCATTCACTTGAAGTGCGAAAATTTGGTTCATATTTCACACAAAAACTACACATATCAATAATAAAATCATTTTTCTAGTGACCCTCACGAAAACGAAAGGATCAGTTGAATCTCGCTGTGTTCAATGTGCGGCACTTTGAAGTAATCAAATGTCAAACGCACGAATATCACCGAGTTTTCTCCATTACACTCTTACTTCCTGCCTCTTATACACCAACATTCTTTGGCTATGCCCTCACACACAACGTACACACTCTTCTTAACTTACACATTTCCTTTTGTTGCACAAATTACAATTGTTTACTCTTCAGCAATTTCACAGGTAATTAAATTTTATTACATAAATCTGTGTCCACAAAGTTCGACCAAATATAGTTTATCTTTAGACCATTCTGGTAAAATAAAATTTAAATCACAATTGCAGACTTCCTTTAGGGTCAGTTGAGATCTGAGTCTTATTGCTACACAGTGCAGGTTAATAAAACTTGTAAACTTGAAACTTAAAAAAAAAAAATAACATTTGAACATTAAAGCATTTCTTATGTAACAATTATCGGCAAAGCTTTTTGTCACCTTCTGATTTATCGTCATCTGATTTGGAATGTGGGTGATGTCGGTACTTAGGAAGACAATTAAAATACCTAATGGTAATTTTTACATAAAAAGTGCTTTAATATTGAAACGCTTTCTAAAGTTTAAATTTTTTACATTTAGTTGCAGTGCACTGTGTAGAAATTAGAGTGAAATCTCAATCTTAATGAAATTCGAAATTTTGATTTTGAATTTTATGTTGTCCGAATGGCCTAAACATGACCATATAATTGGCCGAAACTGTACCACACTTTTATATGTCATAATATAATACAACATAATTAGTTGTTTTGATTGTGAACAGTAGCTATTTACAGCGCACACTTTCCTTAGTAGTAGGGACCAAGCCACAGACAACATCACACTAAACAACTGTACAGTACGTATAGTGACAAGAATAATAATTTGTATAACAGTATTTATCATAAAATTATACACTACGCAGTGTTACAGTGGAGAATGGCACATGAGGTAATGCTTTAGCAACACAACATGATGTAAAAACAGTCCACAGTAATAAAATAATCAAAAATTCGTTCCAAGAAACCATACATTATGTTGACCTAAACTCTTGTATCTCAGACACTGTAACTTCAACAGCAGCAAATCGACACAGCGTTTAACAACAAATGTTTTACATTTAACCCAGAAGACGTCTTTCGGTGTTCTTTATTGGTCCCTAAATATCACGAATTTGTTGGTCTTTGTAATTGACACAGACGTGTATTCAGGTGCTGTATCTTTGCATTCAACTTATCTTGTTTTTACTTTTAAAGTGTTATGTATTAACATTAATGTTTGTGTAAAGGAAACAAGAAGACGAAAGGTTCATATCCGGACTGCTGGCTAAAAGTCAGTACTCGGAAGGTCCTGCGACCGGCCACCTCGACACAGGTTTTTCTTGGTTTCCCTGTGTCTATAAGCAAATGCTGAGATGATTCGCAAGATTCCAAGTTAACTCTACATGCTTCTCATGTAGCCATCCCGACTTAAATCTAGTAGTAACCAATTTCATGTTTTGTTTACATGTAAAATAACCACTGCCACCGGGCAACAAACCAATTGCAGTAAATAACTAAATAAAATAAATAAAATGTCAGTAAGCATTCTTTGAAATCAGTCAGTTCGTTAAGAACTAACTGGTTTCAAACAACGCCTACTCACATTTAGATATGAACCTTTCGTCTTCTTGTTTCAGTGGGGGAAGGAAATTGTGTTGGCAAACAGCGAGTTGGACCGGATCCGGAACTGACGAAAAATCTGCGTTGTATTTTGAAGGTTGGCATTGTTAACTTCATTGAATCTTCTGACAAACTATTAACATAATAATAATAATAATATATATTTATTTACTGCAATTGGGTTGTTACCCGGTGGCATGGGTTATTTTACATGTAAACAAAACATGAAATTGGTTACTACTAGATTTAAGTCGGGAGGGCTACATGAGAAGCATGTTGTGGCAACTTGGAATCTTGGGAACCATCTCATCATTTGCTCATAGACACAGGGAAAGCAGTCTGGAGGGATAATACGCCGTGTAGATTGGTAAATAAGTGCAACACATCAGAGAAAGTGCTGCCATCTCCTTCATTGTAGATGCAGATTATTGGTTCATATCCATAAGAATTATGGCATCACATCACAGCAGACAGGACTCATATTCCTCTAAATGGACCTAAATGTCTACTGAAACTTGAAACATGATTGTCTTTTATAACGTGCTATCAACACGGTTCTGTTTCTTTCTTAGTGTTAACTGAAGACAAGTGGGGGATGATGAGGCTTCTGGGATGTAAGCAGAGGTACATCCCAGCGCGAAAATCTGGCAATGTGGCATAGGGGGTAGTTGTTTGTTTCAAAAAAAAAAAAGGTTCAGTATGGGGTGGGGTATACTTTCTAAGGGATGATGTGGTGGGGGAAGGTGAAGGTTATTCTACCTGCTCCTTCAAGCGACGCGGCCTGCTGGTCTCTGTCCTGCAAGGTGGAGTGGATCGCTGCAAGAATACAACTTTTCTTAAACATCCGGTGATCCAGTCTCTAACAGTATGGATCATAGCTTCATGACGCTCGGTCTTCCGTCGTTCTCAGCCGGTTCAGAAACTTGCATCTTCTGACGAAATAAAACATTCAAAACCATGTCCACAAGAGGCCGCAACCGGGCTCAATTCTGAGCCACATGAAGCCAGCACACACCGCAATGTAATCCTCCATGATTCCTTTAAATATGCTGTCCACATCTATGCCTGGGTCTCTCAACCTTTCTCTTCTTTATACGTGCCGACTAAACTTCTACACCTTCGTTGCTCCTCCATACTCGATACTTGTCCAGTATTTCCTCGCTTTGACTGCCTTAATTATATTACGGTAAATGTAAAGCTCGTACTGTGCTTAATTAAGCACCAAACATGAGACAGTCATATGAGTGAGTGAAGGTACACGTATAACTGTATGTGTTGCTAATCTCGGCACCAATTATAAGTTTTCAGTTTCACGCTCCGTCCACTTTGCAGCTGGGAAATAACTCCCACTATAATGAGAAAATAAACCAACAACACCATATTTTGTCATTGTTCCGATATAGTTCGGCTTTATTCAGTCATTATCAGGGATAAAATAACGTCAAGAAAGTTTCGAGGTCACAAAATAGGAGATGTTAAAAGATATGCTGAAGTGCATATAGTTAATCCAAAATAATTACCAACAAGATGACACTTTTGGACTATCCTTTATTTCAGGGTTAGTCGTCCTTCACTCTACATGTTTCGAGCTTCAGGGAGATCATCATCAGGAGTTTAACTTTTTTACTGTACAGGCAGCCTCTGGCATACTGTGTAATCTTTTGCTGTATTGCACCCGTTCCCCTACATGTTCTGTTCTTATTTTGGAACAATTGTAATGATGCACGGAAAAATGAATGTAAAAAAAAATGCATATAGTTACTTTTATTTTCTGATTATGCTGAAATACGTAGAAATAAGTGTCATCGAAAACCGCCGCGATCTATGACAGAGAGTGGGGCCCCAAGTCTGACAAATGTCTTCCCCTGCCTGCAATCAACATCGCGTACGGCGGTCCTTTGGCTCGTGGCCTGGCAGCTACATTAATTATATCGCGGTAGGTTGTGCAAGGTGATGTTCAGATGACAGACTATGTACGTATAACGTAACAGTGAGGTGCGTTCGTGCAACCATTGTTGCAGTGAAAACGAAATAAATATTACATATTCTGAGTGCGTGTTTGTAGCCTTAGGTATCCAGCATGCAATGCGCGTGCGCCGTATTTTCATCTGTGGCCTGCCCAGCTTTACAACACTTTTCCACATTATCTCATAAACGGCCCAATTATCTAAAAAAAAATTGAACATAAAATGTGCGATTTGATTTTCTCTGCAATTTTTGTATGAAACATTTCTCATTCTGAAAAGAACTGAGCGAGATATGATCAGAATTGTATATTTAATTGTCTTTATGTAAAGGGCCCTTTAATCCGTCTTATTTTAACAAATCTTTAAGTTTCTCGACAGATTTTTTAAAAATAATCAAATATCCAATTTCATGAAATCATTCCAGTGGGAAGAAAGTTATCGATGCGGGCGGGCGGGCGGACGGACGGAAAGACGGACAGACGAGCAGACATGAAGAACTGGTCACTTTTCACAATTTTGCTATCGGGCCTAAAAATGAGACAAGATTGCTACTTTTGAATGGTCAGAAGCACGTAGATCGAGATGACTTGAGATTAATTGCTGTGTGTTACATACAGTGAGACAGATTTATAGAATGGGCGTCTCGATACTAATCGCCACAATTTTCAAATCTCGTTTCACAAGAAACTTACCTGGATTACCCAAAATCGAAGACCAAAGGAATAATTCTCATTTGATAATAGTTTGTAGGTTTCCACAGCATGAGGTATGCTGGCTTAAGACGGTGTCATAACCATAATGTCACTACCATAGACAAAAAATTTAAAAACTCCTCCTTACTTAAACTTTTAAGTTACAAGGACGAAATCCTTCTTATTCCTCAACAGACTGACGTGAAGTTAAAGTCTTTTGGGATGTCTGCCGAAGGTTAGAATTCAGGAAGTAACTTCGCGCTGTTCCGTGACCATTGGTGCAACATTTCCAGTATGCATCTACCAGATTAAAAGACGTTATGCTCTGACCGCTGTGATAGCCTTAATGTCACGTTTGTCAGAAGCTAATCATGAATTTCAGAGAAACCCTCTCTAGCAAGAGAAGATTCGAACGCGGGCAGGCAGGTGAAGCAGTTCACTGGCTTTTCCCTCCCCAACGCACAGGATGAACGTTACACACCCTACAAAGACGCACCCCTTGCCACTTTTAAGTAGCGTCACGGCGGGAGGGGGGGGGGTTGAGGTGTCGCAATTCATTCGTGAAGGATTGCCATGCCATGACAACCCGAACCATAGACTGTCTATCTTAGGCGCAGAGGAAAGATCCAATAGTTGGAGGGACGGCAGTGCCTTGCTTGTTGCAGGTCCAGCGATGACGTTAGAGCGATCATGTACTTTACGAAATTTGAGGTTTTCAACAGCGGTGCTGATGACGATTCACATCTTATGCAGTGTTACGCCACGTGAACTGGTGAACACTTCACCAGCCTTTCGGTTAACGGAAGTTCCTTCGTCTTGGAGACAGTCCAAGAAGTAAAGAATGAATTCTCTATAGTAAAACCAAAGAGATGCACCAGTGTATCAAATTTATTTCATTTTAGAATGACACTCTACATGTTTCAGACGGTCTTTCCGTCCATCATCAGGAGTTCAAGACTGTGCATACAGCAACAGCCATTTGTCAAACAGGTACTGCTGTCTGCTTTCTAGCGGGTACGAGATGTCCCATCTAGCGGATGCGAGATGGAATATACAGTACCCGCTTGCAAGCAGACAGCAGTACCTGTTTGACAAATGCCTTTTGTTGTATGTACATTCTTGAACTCCTGATGGTGGACGGAAAGACATTCCGATATATGTAAAGTGTCATTCCAAAATAAAATAAATTTGATACGTTTCTGCATCTATTTGGTTTTACTATAGAAATATATTACGGTGCACGGCCCTATGGACGTCAAAAATGAATTCTTCTTGCACTACATTACATTGAAAGTGACGGCACTTCGGGCCTTCGAAAAGTGTGTCCTTATTTATCAGTAGACAAGCTATCACATCACAAGAGAATTAAATCTCCAGCTTGCGCTTTAGCTCAGACTTTCAGTTCAAACATAATCAGTCAGCTTCTTTCTTACTGCGATCCTCAATATTGTGACGCCGTTGGCTCTGACAAGTAACTGCAAACATTTGACAGACTGCCGCTGTCCCGATTAGCAGGTTCTTCCAAAAAGCAAGCAACATACTGCGTCACATTCCAGAAGGCAGTAATTTGATTAAAAGAGTCTCGTCATTTCCAATCTTTGTGTATCTCATTGTCCGTGATGTAATCATCATAGCAATTTTTGATCAACAAACCTGCTAGTAAATTATTTACCGTTGTAGTGTTGCACTTTATGTGTGACACACGCTGTGTTACAATATGTGAAATATGTTATCAGTCAAAACAAAACAATGTATGATTTAGAACACAGACTATTGTCTAAAAATGTGGTTTTATTTATACTGATACGTATTTGATATTTCGTATTTTAGTATAACTAGGCGTTGTGTTTTGATGAAGCAAATTACAGTGTATTATGTTCACAAGACAACGTTTTATAAAAACTGAAGTGCTTATGCACGACACGCCTATTTTCGATCTGATGACGGCCCTGCATAATTGTAAGACAGCCTAGTAACTTACTCCATTGAGCATAGTCCTTCTGGAGAAGCTATCAATTCCTCAGCTAACAAAGAAATTATCCGCATTTTATGCAACCCTGGGGTTCATTACCACACTCGCAAGAGCCTACAACCTTTCCTTATCCTCAGCCAGATAAATCCAATCCATAACTACCCATCCAACTTCTTGAAGATATATTTCAATGTTATCCTCCAAATTAGGTCTAGATCTTCCCAGTGGTTCTTTCCTTCAAAATCCTGTGTGCTCCTCTCCTGTACCCCATTCTTGCTACATACACTGCCATCTCATAATTCTTAATTTGGTCACCGGAATAATACAGCCTAGTTGGTGGAATAAATTTGTATTCTGCAGAAGCACATGCATTTGTGTTACACTTCGACCGCTATGAGGATGCATGGCAGAAGTATCTAATTCTTACCCATATATAATTTTCTCATATTCCTTGTTGACGCTTTTTTCTTTTATTGCAGTATTATCCTAAGCACCCTGTCTCAATAAACTCTCAAACTATATTTTTCCGTAAATTTTTGAGACAAAGATTTCAACCCATCCAAAATTCGGTGACTGAGACTGTATGTTTGCATGGGCCAAACAGGAGCCAGTAAGAAGCTAGTCTCAAGGAACATTACACGACATTCAGAAACTGAGGAAACAGATATGTGAAACCGAATATTTCGCCAGAAGTGCTCTTCCGTTGACAGCTACAGATGCAGAACGTCACTGCTGACTGTGACACAACACAACACACCTGATATCTTAAGGAAAGTGTTCGCATGTTCGCAGTTGTCGGGTAACGGCTCTGAAGAAACAGCAAATCTACAGCACACCGGCTTCCTTAAAAAGAGCGATTATTTTCAGCTGGTCAAGACGTTTACTGTCCTGACTAATTCCAAGGTTCATTTAATATGTCCACAGAATTTCGCCAGTGCATGCAATACTAAGCTACCACCTTCAAATCCTCTTTGACTAAGATTCGTTTTAAAATTACCTGACTGTCATAAGAAGAAGAGCAGCGCCAGTACAGCAACGGGATACGGAATTTACAGCTGGGGTTCTCTGTCCGGTATGGTCACCTCGTGCACACGCACTGTGAGCTCACTTTTCCTCCTAGTCTGTGAAGTACGAGTTCGAAGGTACTACCATTATGATTACCCGACATATGCGAACAAGACGAAGAATTTCAGCGCGCTTAGGGCCAGGTTTTTTCGAAATACGAAATTTCTCATTAAAAACCCTTAGCAGTATTGTTATAAGCTGTTATACTACTACTACTACTACTACTACTACTACTACTACTACTACTACTACTACTACTACTACTACTACTACTACTAATAATAATAATAATAATAATAATAATAATAATAATACATTATTTATTACCTTTATGCCGCGTATTTACAATTATATACCTGTAAACAATCATGTTTAGAGTTGTACTGTGGTTACAGTATGTGAGACATTTAATGTTATTTCTTATGATAAACGTTTTGCACTTTTACATCAGTACTTTCCGAAGTGAGTACACAGTACCCAATATGGCTGTTTTCTGTAGATCCTTGATTTCATGCTTTCTAGTTATGCCTGTTTTCTTAATCATTTTGAGATGTTTCCAGTTGCGTTTATCATTATTGGAGTTACTTTTTTTACACTCCACATGCGCTCTATTTCTTTTGTAAGGTCTTTATATATTAGAATCTTCTCTGCTTCTTTCTTGATCACTTTCCTGTTCTCTGAAATTGCAATATCCATTAACACACATGTTCCTTTTTCATTATCACGGATTATGATGTCCATTTATTGTTATGGATGGCTCTGTCGGTTTGCATTGTTCAATCCGTAGTATGGGTACCTTATTCTCATGACTTGTTTCTACTAATTTTGGTACATGTCCAAACCAGTGATTATTATTGTTATTAATATCATTATTATCATCGCGACACCTATAAATGGGAGACCTGTCTTTTGAACTCCTTACCACCTTATTTGACGGGATATGTGACACCCACGTGGAAATAAGAAAACCTGAAGGAACTAAGTCACTTTGCAGAAATATTTATAGATATTAGGTTACCAAAGCAAAGCTGTCAATGTAAACCTACACACCATGAAGACAGAAGACAGACAGCAGTGGAGGTATACAGTCACTCGTTCTTGACTTCGACATTAAACTGAGCTGAATAGTCAGCCTCACGCCCCGGTCGCTCTACCACAAGGGAAAGAGGCCCGGGTACCAATTCAGCAGCAGGCTGGATGGGTGTTTTGAAAAAGAAATCAACCTTTTGCACCTCTCTGGATTCGAACTCAACATCTCCCAGCCCGTAGTCTAGTAACTCTACTGACTATGCTATTACAGCAGCTTATATGGGGATAATATTAAAGTTAATGTTAAATAAATACTGCAGGGGTACTTTTAACTGGCACGATTCAGAAAACTGTCTATAAAAGACGTATTTCTTAAAGGACCTGCTCTCTTTGCATTTTCCATTCCTTGCACTACAATTCAAGCCAACAAATGCACACAATCATATTGGAGTTATGACACTAATACAACGGTTGGCTTGAATTTTAATAATTGGACCTTCTCTGTAAAGTTATATATTGAAACTCAACACAAGTCACACTACCCGTTGCTATTAAAGAGCCCAACAAGGGACGGCCGTGGTTACTGCAGTTCTCTGCGTCACCAATGCAGGAGCTGAAGAAAGAATAAGAACTTCCCAGCAACACAAGGAAATGATGAAGTCAGTGAAATTTGGCAACATCTGATGTTCGTGGAAGCGATTAACTGTACCGATGGCAAGCATCCCCTATGGAGCAGATTGTGTGCAGCAAGTCTGTACCGCAGGGATGCGTCCTATAGTGGATATTCTAACAGTAAATCTCATGAGATGGGATGTAAGGCCGTTTTGTACAATAGCTACTGATCGGACCATACATTGTCACTATAAGAATGCGGTAGTAGCTGTATTTGTGACCTTCATCACAGGAACCGTACGACTAACACAGTAAATCTCATCTTGACTCTCAAAATGTCTGCAGCAGTGAACGATTCATTATAAATTGATTGTGGCTGCTCATTGTCTGCGAGGCCATACTTCCGCCTATAGTTAAGTGCGTACTGTTCCTGGACGACTAAATTTTGTTGGGTGGTGCCGAATATTCCAGGATTCTCAGTATATGGAGTTTGCTTAATGTCAATCTTCTGACGTGTAGATTTTTGTGTTTGCACCGATTATTTTTGGAAAATTTGTGCAACTCTGAGCCAAAGCAACATTATACAATCTAGTTTTTTGCGTCCATAGTTCGAGCTAATGTCTATCTGGAGTTAGAGGTTAAATCGCATATTATTATTCTTTTGAAGCCTAAAAGTTCAATTCCGATTCCAATTTTGAGGCAGAACTTTCAGTCTCTTCCGAAGTCTCCATTTTTATTCTGTTCTGGATCTCTATTCCAATATTTTACATGGAATTTCTCCTCTTCTCATATTTCTTCACACGTGTTCAATGTTTTTTTTTTCTGTTAACATTCGTAGCAAACTTTACGCTGACGACTGAAACAGGTCCAATTTCAGTGACGATGGACAATAATCAAAATGGTAATCACGTTAACTACAATGGTACTTATCTACCAAACTGTACAACGTTACTCTCCCAAGTACATAATTTTGACACTTACAGCCTTCAGGGGGGGGGGGGGGGGTT
>Ga0123354_10011552_pt1 | contig 13657 bp, 11 predicted proteins | sample TergutLab28metaG_2_FD_97872 | JGI IMG/M metagenome (GOLD analysis project Ga0123354, IMG submission 97872) | Labiotermes labralis P4 segment gut microbial communities from Petit-Saut dam, French Guiana - Lab288 P4 | ecosystem: Host-associated > Arthropoda: Insects > Digestive system > Gut ... | reverse complement strand
GCGAAACGCAACGCCGGCCGCCACGACGCCCTCGTCCAAGTCGACCTCGACAACTCCCAGGTCTGGTACGGCCTGGTCCGGCTCGGTGAGAAAGACCGGGACAAAGCCCACTACGCTGACGGATTCACCGCCACGCTGACGATCACCTCCGGCAACGCCACCTTCGACAACGGCACCACGACCCTGACGGTCACCACCGGCACCACCCCGAAAGCAGCGTCTATCACCATGGATGAGCCACTCGGGATGGATGAGCCGGTTGCGGTGTCGATAAGCATCCCGAACGTGCCATCGCATTGCTACATGGTCCACGCCGGCGGGTCTGTGCAACGGGTTGTAACCGGGTTGCGGGTCACCGTCACCGGGTCGGACTCGGATTCGTCCGGGTGGATGCCAACGATCACTACCCTGATCGACAAACCAAACCTCACCGCTGGGTCTACTTCTTTGGCGGATAAGGTGATGGTTGAGCCAGCAGATGGCACCCAATGGCCGGTACTGGAATGGGCTGACGACGCCCGCACGCTGCCGAAAACCTACGTGCCACTGGTCGCCGCCGGCCAGATCGCCAAAACCAATGTGGCCCCGGCAGAGTCGTCGTCGATCCTGCCCGATGATGCCGAGATACTGCCCGGCGACCCGATCCTGGTCACCCTGACCGGCCCAGGCGTGTGGGCAACCAGCCAAGTACCGCTACCAGCCAACCCAGGTGCCGGGCACTACAGCATCCGCTGGTGTCTCGACCCGGCTGACCAGACCGGGGAGAATGCGAAGTACCTGCCAGCCGATGACCCGGTATGTGACGACTGGTTCGCCACAGATGAACGCTTCACCATCCCCATGCGCATAGCTATTGCCACCACGGTGCCCGAGAAGTTTAATGCTAAGGGTGAGGCGCCCGATGACACGATCACGCTCAGCCTTCCCGATCCAGCTGATCAGTGGATCTCCGACCAGGCCGACCAGCCCATTGTGGTGAAAGTTGAGGGCACCTACTACGCCGGAATCAAATCCACCTTCACCCCATCAGACACCGTCCCAGCAGACGCCAAGATCCTTGGCACCGCCACTGTAGACATCACACTGCCAGTGTCGGGACGTGAGCCGGTCACAGTGCCGGCGCCCGCCGGGTTCACCGTCCCCACCAGCCAGTACGGCGTGTGGGTATGGCGCATCGACAAAGCCGCCCAAGCTGAGGCCGTCAAACCGCTGATCGCCGAGTCCGTCACCGACCGGTTCGGCCAGACCGAAGAAACACATGCCACCCGCATGGACCTGACCATCCAGTCCCAAGTCGCAGACGAGGCGATCACCGAGCCCACCGGTCATCAGACCGGCCTGGTGTGTGATCAGGTGTGGGTCGAGCACACCACACCCGGCGACCTGTGGCTCAACCAATGGGGCACCTCCGACCCGGTACAAGTCCTCATCACCGGTGTCCTCTACCACTCGGCTGTCCCATCCGCCCAGACCATCGACCCGGGTGACGTGCCGTCAGTCGACAGCTTCGAGCTGACCTTCACCGGCGCCGGCCAGGAGAACGCCCAAACCGTCTGCCACAGTATTACTTATGGCCAGTATGGGGCGTACGGGTTCCAATGGACCCTCAGCCCCGACAACCAGCCGGCTGCTACCAAGGACTACCTGGCATCCCAGGTGACAACACCACTGTGGCTGCCAGAAGAGACCACTATCGTAAAGCGGACACCTGTCATTCACACGGCAGCCACTAGTTGGGACACCACCAACAACAGTGTCGTCACCACCTACTTCCAAGACGACATCTGGCAAACCGACTGGCCCGACAACCCAGACGACACCGACATGCACGGCGCCATCGGACACGGCGACTGGAAGGGTCTTGACCCCTGGCCAGGTGATGGGCAAACCATCACCGTCGAACTGTGGAAGATCACCGGCGACATCATCACCCGCAACTCCTGCACCACAGAAAACCCAAACGCCACCCTGATCGCCAGCAACACGGTCACACCGGCAGTCAACACGTGGGCGGCGGCGCAGAAAGTGTCCGGCTCCCGGTTCAAAGCCGACGGCGACGCCACCTACACATTCCTGGTCACATGGCCAGGCGATGGGCGTACCGAAGCTTACCGGTCAGTGTGTGGGGAGAAATCTGAGACGATCACCATCATCTCCGACACCCCCCAATTCGTCACTCAACTAGTCGCACCCGCCGACGCCGACACGTCCAGTGTTGACGCGGCGCAAGCCCAGCAAGCTGGGATTACCATCCAGCCGGGTCAGGACCTCGTCGACGTGCTGCACGTCTGGACCGACAAGCCAAACGGGCGCGTCACGCCGATGACCGGCTGGCAAGCCACCTGGCAGGCCTACTACGTCCCCGCCAACCCGAAGGCTGTAGGCGGCGAGATCGTTCAAGATGATTCCGGGGTCAACGTCTACTCTGATGCGATCTGCACACCAGACACCCTCTACTGGGAATCCACCGAACCGGTGAACGTCGAGGCACTCGGCAGCTTCACCTCACCGACCTTCACCGCACCCGACCAGCCAGGCAGCCTGTATCTGGTCGAAACAGTCACGGATATGAGTGATCAGGATCATCCGAAGGTTGTCCGGCATGGTGTGTGTGGGGCGGTCGCTGAATCCGGGATCATCCCCACACCGGTACCACCTGAGCTGGTAGCCCAAACCGGTGGCAATATCACTGGCCATGTATGGCCTTGGTTGGCCTGCCTACTAGTGGGTGTCGGGTTGCTGACTGCCGGGGGTGTCACTATCGCCAAAGTGAAACGGCTATCTGCTGACTAGTGATATAGGTGGGTGTCAAGAGCGGGCCAGGTTATCAACCCGGCCAGCTCTTGCCACCCACATTCGAAGAGTAAAGGGCCGTGTCATGGTGTGCTGGCTGCGCTGTCCGCAGTTATTGAATGGCTAATCCATTGTTTCCACTATCGTGGCTATATGAACCAGCAAACCCAGACTCGACATATCGCGTGTGACTAGGCATGTCCTACGTCATCATCGTTGAGATGATCCAGCAAGGAGCCAATAGGGACATCTAGCCCCCTGGCTATCGTCCACCAGGTACGCACGCTACCGTCGTTGTAGCCATACAGCACTCCGTTGAGCGTCGATTCGGCCAGCCGGCATCGTTTACCAAGTTGGATGAGCGTCAGTCCCAGCTCTCGTCGCCGGACATGCGCAGCAAGCCGGGCCGCCTCGAAGTTCGGGTCCTTCTGGCGGCCAGTGGAGTGAGACACTCGGGCGGCCACAAGCCCATATAAAACCAGCCGCCAATAGGGTTTCACTCCGACACATCGGAGATCAAGCCGTTACTCCGATAACTCGTAGTCTGGAGTATGACGGCGCGTCTCTGAGCGGCACCCCATGCTGAGACTGTGGTATGACCAGCTGATCAAGTGGCCAGGCTGATGACTCTCTTGATCTCTCATCCGGGCACGGTGCCGCCGACTTCGGTGGACCAAGGCCAGTCTCGACTGCTGGGTTGCAGTGGCTTGCTGGCAGGTACACACTTCCCGCGATGGGCGCCCAAAACGCGGAACGGCTGTTCGACAGGCTGCTTGTGCATGTCTGGATGGCGGCTCCTGTCTGCCTGATCAACTGTGTCATCTTCTAAACGACTCATGACGGGGCTTACCTGGGTCGGACAACTCGTTCTTCCGGTCGCCCGGTGCATCTTCGTGAGCGTACTACAGGATCCATGTCCTCGACCTCTGCTCGTCTTGTTCTCCGCATGATACGCACACTCATCAGATGTGAACTAGCAGAGATTTGGTCATATAACTGTTTCTGCTTGCCTGCTCAAAATATGTTTGCACTCCGACATATCGGAGTATATTATTGAACTCCGAGAAGTCGTAGTATACGGTCTGAGGCGCAGTTGGAGGTGACAGCGGCCCGTAGAACACTTGGGCGACCAGCATAAGAGAAGAACACGAATGACCAAGCCAGGAAGATGTTGGCCAGAGGCCATGCAAGCCAAGCGACACATCGCATGGGCAGTACTGGTCACAGGTTTGGTCAGGCAGGTTCTGGTACCAGCAATGATGACCTCGACTGCTGGGGCGGGAACATCATCAGGTTCGACGACGACGTTGACAGTCGGTCTTCGACGTGAACTTGATCAGTTCGCCCACTCGGTTAGCGCTATGAGTGAGGGGCTCTCGTCATTGAGCACCATGTGGTCTGATCAGCAGTACACAACACTTCTGGCGCTGGTTCGATCGATCGCAGGCACGTCGAAGAAGGTCATCGTCTCTGGTGAACGCTCCTGCGCTATGCTGGATCGCTTCGAGCGTATCGCCCAAGAGGATGTCTAGCCAGGTGGTTTGAGCGATGGTCAGCGTGGATGTTTCGTCAAATGCCCTGCAGCGAGCCAGACAGTCACTTCAGGCCTTTCAGAATGTGACCTCAGGTCTTGCAGCGCGACTCTCCGCCCACTCAGATTCAAGCATCGAGTCATGTACTGCAACGTTAGGCCAAGTCGCAGGTCAGATCAATCAGTTGGAAACGCAGATCAATCAACTCGACGCGGATATACAAAAGCTAAGCAGCGAAATCGCCAGAAAGCAGGATGAAAAAGAGTCCCTCAAGAACGAGCTACCACGCATTGAGAAGGACCTGCAAGCAGCAGATCAGCGAGTGACGATACTCACGCAACAGCTAAGTGCTCTTCGAGCACAGGCCGCAGCAACCGATGATCCTAAAGCAAAGCAAGCAATTCTTGCTCAGATAGCGCAGGTCACTGAGCAACTGGATTCAGCCAAACAGAAGAGAAATGAGCTGAAGCAGCGCCTCGCGGATACGAAACAGAGAATCGAAAAGCTGGAGAGTGCAATAGCGGCGCTTCGGTCTGAGAGGTCACGACGCGAGACCGAACGCGAACAGAAGGCACAAAGACTGACTCGCCTGCAGCGAAAGCACGATCAGCTTGAGTCAGCCTTCAACTCCGCTCGTGGGGAGCTGGGGACTCTGACCGCAACAGCTAGATCCTTCGAGTCTCATGCGTCCGGCACCGCGACACGGAGCATCAGCAACATCGACAAGTGCCTTGCCCAGATAGACGAGTATCTCAACATTGACCTATAGGGTCGACCAACACCAACAGAAAGGAATCATCATGGCAACTGGTGCAGTAACGTCAGAAGCTCTCAGCAAGTCAATCGGACTCTGTCAACAAGCCATTGACTCACTCAGTAGAGCCTCCCAGAAGCTGCAAGAGAGGTACACGGCAGCGGGCTCGGGTTGGAAAGACAGCAAGTACGCCCAGTTAGGCGGCGTTGTCAGCGACTGTCGGAGCGCACTTGGCCAGCCCGTGGACCAACTCAATTCGTGTATCAGCACCCTACAAGAACTCCTGGGTCGTGTCGGCGACTACGAGTCGGTCAGTTTCTAAAGAATACAGAAAGGATTTCCGAAATGGGCATCAACGCATCCACTCAAGCGATCAGCGACATGAGAAGTGACATCCAGAGGGCAATCAACGAGATCCAGAGCATTAGCGCTCAAATTCAGGCTGCAGGGCGCACACCGAGCGAATGGACTGACCCGCAATCCCAGCAGTACGGAGCCGCGATGTCGAAAGCGGCAAAGGCCACCACACAGCCTATCGACACCCTCAAGCAGGCAATCCCAAAGTTGAACAAGCTTGAGGAAGCGCTGAACCAGTACGGCAGCGTCAAATTCAACTAACCAACCACATCCGAACAAAAGAAAAGGAGATCAAATGATCACATGCCCAAGATGCGGCACTCTGGTGCCACCAGGTGTACCGGTTTGCCCAAACTGTCATCAGCCTATCCCCCAGATCGGCGCTGGCACTGCCGCCGGGCCCAATAACCCAGCTCAAAGTGCTACATCCGGAAAGATGGTTCCAGCGAGTGGCCCAGCTCCGGTGTTCTCACCTCCCGCAGCGCCAGTCTTTTCTCCACCCTCCACCCCAGCACCGACGGGACCAACCTGCTATCTCCATCCAGGTGACCCGGCAGTAGCCCGCTGTGCGGGTTGCGGAAGATACATCTGCCAGGACTGCTGTGACGCATACGGCGTTTCAGCAGGCGAATATGGCGGTCGCCAGTTGTGTTACGACTGCACTACCCAACTGGTGTCGAACAACGTTGAGACACTTAAGCGGCAACGCACCACCATCATCCTATCCTTGTCGCTTACAGGTGCGGGATTCCTCGTGGGGCTAATCATCGGTCTTGTGTCTGGGCTTGGCGTATTGTCAATACTGTGGGCGTTGATTGGTGCCTGCTTCTGGATGTTTATCAAGGACGTTGGCCGGACCATGGTCGAAACGCTGAAAAGTGGCCTGCGCGAAGGTCTCGTCGGCGCAATTGTAACCTTTATTGTCTTCTCCATTGTGGCAATCGGAAAGGCACTAGTCCACGCGGTTATCAAGATTGTCACGTACACGGTGCACCTCATTCAGACTGCATCGTTTATCGCCAGTGATACTGAGTCCTTGCGTCGGATTCACGACTACATGGAATACACGCTGACTCGCGCAAAGTATCGGGGAGTCGATCTGGAGACCCTCATGAGTCAAAACAGTGTTCTTGCGAGCAACTCCTTCGCGATCGATGTTCGGACTCAGGGTGAGGCTCAGGCAGAGCAGAACTTTAGGAATATCTTCAGGACGGTCAACGAACACGGCGAAATCATTACGTCCTTCGCTACGTAGAAAGGGTATTCACATGGAGACGCACATGGAGACCACCATCGTGTCACAAAGAAGAGCGGCCCTGCGAGAGGCTCTTCTGCGAGGGAGTGATTGTGCTTTTGGTGATCCAATTTGGGTGAGTCCTGCTGTTACAGCTGACGCTGTGGCCAACCGAAGAATGGCGCTTATCGAAGCACTTCGTACCAAACAAGTCACCGTAGTAAAACCTGGGGAGGCACAACTCTCCAGTAAGGCTGATTATGAGAATGCTGGCTGGATCGAGGTCACAAGCAAGCTTGCCCCATGCCTCTATCCAGTTCCGCTCTGCAACTCAATGACGCAAATAAGCGACGGCCAAGAGATTATCAGATTCTCCACCAGACCTACCGACGATGCCTCGGAAATGCGTAGACAGAGCAGAGACGAGGTTCTTCGTGCCGGAAAAGCCTTTGGAATCAGTCCAGCTGGCAATCCGGAGATATCTGATGATACTCGTGATGAAGAGACTGAGGGCTATGGGCAGTTACGCATCGACGTACCGTCGGTCACTTGTCTAGTAGGAACATACTGATTAATAAAGAAGAGGAATAAGGAAATGGATAACACTACAGGCAGTATGCCTAATGCTGATGCTGTGGCTGCGCGAAAGGCGGCGCTCGCTGAGGCTCTTCGTACTGGTCAGCCCACCATTGTGACACCGTCCGGCCAGGTTGAGTCAGCCAGCGATGCAGAAGCGAGAGGGCAGACCGGCATCGTGGTTCCTGAAGGCAAACTGGCATAGGAGAGGCTCATGCCCGGATACTACTGGTACCAGAATGACCCAGGCTTATACCAAGCTGAGGTCGCTGCGATGCGGAGGTTTTTCCCGTCTTTCGAGATTCATCAGCTAGAAGACGGCTCTGGGAGGCTGTACTGGAGGGGCAAGGTGCAACCAACCGGCCCAGGCGGAATGGTGTGGGATCTGATGCTGATCTACAAGAACGATCATCCCCACGCAGGTGAGGACGAGTATGGCGGATCTGTCCAGATACTACCGGTCAATCCACGGCTCAAGGACATTGCCCGGTCATTGCCCATTGATCCCAGGCGTGGCCTGGGTCTTGGCCTGCCGCATATCTATCGTGGCGCATTTGGCCGCAATGAGGAGTACTTCATCTGCACCGCTGATCCGAAGTACTTCAAAGCAGGGCAAACCATCAACACGTCGGCTGCGTCTTCGCTTAGCTGGGCCTGCAAGTGGATCATGTTGTGCGAAATGTGGCTCAACGGCGAGATCAGCGACGCCGTCGCCCTCGAAGGCGTCTACTGAACGGAGTGAACCATGAAAGTTGTCTTCTCGGACAAGGCTTATCGTGCAATACTGGCTGAAACTGCAGAGAAGGTAGCGACAGAGACAGGCGGGATCTTCCTCGGCTGCTTTGAAGACGATGTCTGCTATGTTGTCGAAACGATCGACCCAGGACCAAAGTCGACATTTCAGGTGGCTTTTTTTGAGTACGATCAGCCATACACCCAGCACCTGATTAATAAGGTCGCCCGGCTCTACCAGCACCCAATGACGCTTGTCGGCTTATGGCATCGCCATCCGGGATCATATGACGTTTTCTCTTCGACGGACGAGGGAACCAACCACCGCTACGCGCAACTGAGCACCTGGGGTGCCGTTTCAGTGTTGGTTAACATCGATCCGACTCTGAGGATTAGCGCGTACCATGTCGACCGAATCAATGGCTACAAGCGAGTCGCCCACGATGTTGGAGATCACCTCATCCCAGACGGTCTGCTGAGACCACGCAGCGTTGAGAGCTTCCTTGAGTACATCAACGGCTGGGAAGCCCGTCGGAGCGCACCAAAGCACACTTCCCGTACAGATTTAGCGCGGCTCATGACCCAGATCCAGCCACTGCTGCATGAACTGGATTGGACGCAGCTAAGCGATGCGCTCGGGACACCGGACGCGGAGCGCGCGCGGACCATCCGTGACCTCTTGACTGACGCACTGATCGACGACATAGTATTCCTAACTGAGGTGAAGGGTGTTGTCCTTGAGATCAAGCAGGACGAGCTTGGTACCTCTATCACCCAGAAAGACGGAACGGCTCAATTACGATTCGCATGTATCTCGCCGGATGGTCGAATTGCTCTCTACTACAAAGATCGCCGCTACTCATACACGGCGGGACTGTTGACAGAGTTGCTCAACCATGAAGATGATGCGCCGCCAATGCAGACCCGAGACTCATCTGTGCTTGGGACTATATCGACCCTTCTCGGGGCCACGAGGAGGACTTAGCACCGTGGGCATTCTTGACCAAACGATAGAGAAGGTCGTGTTCATCTCGGATAAGCAACTTAATTGCCACCGTGAGGGCACACTTCGTGGCCGATACCACAAGGACACTGGAATCTTCAATGTGTACCCTCCCGAACTAGGCGACACAGGTGACCTACTCGGATCCGTTCTCCCGCTAGGAAGCGAACTAAGCCGGGGTCGCCTAACTGGAATTCTGACCGAGAACGGGATCGAGTTTTACTATCGTGGAAATCTGGTTCGGCACGAGGTATATAGCTTGTACCAGGATGTCTTCTCCCGGAATCGAGGCATCCTCGAGTCTGATGTCATGGCTGACTCTCGGGTGGTCATTTTGGGTTGCGGCTCGGTTGGCAGCCTGGTCGCGCTAGAACTGGCACGCGCGGGAGTGGGACATTTCGTCCTTTGTGACGCTGATGTCGTTGAGTACCACAACCTGTGCCGTCACCAGTGCGGGATCGACGACGTTGGCGACCTGAAGGTCAATGCCATCGCCAAGAAGATACGCAATATCAACCCCAAAGCCGAAATACACACTTTTGCGGGAATCGTCCAAAACCTCCCCAAAACTGTCCTTGATGAATTCTGCTCACCTGGCAGGACAGTGTTCGTCGGATGTGCTGACAATCGGGCGGCAGATGTCTACGCTAACCGTATCGCTTCCTACTTTGAGTCAGCGTTTCTTTCAATCGGATTTTGGGAAAGAGCCTATGCGGGAGAACTCTTTTATCATATCCCCGGGAAGAGCATGCCGTGCTATGGGTGCGCGTTGGGAGATGGCGGCAGCATTTCCGCCAGGGCCCAAGCCAACCATCATGTGTACTCCACGCAAGAGAACACGGAAGAGCTGAAGTTCGAACCAGGAATCTCCGTCGACATCAACTTCGTGACCTCGATCGGTGTCAAACTTGCACTAGACATCCTCAATCTCAATAGCGAATCGTATGTCCCACGTCTACTTGGGCACCTCCAGCAATACACACTCGTGTGCAACACCAGTGACCCGCGAATCGGAGGAGAGATGGTCGAGATCTTCAGTTACCCACTGCAGGTTACTACATCGCTTCAAGTGTGCTTCGGCCCTACCTGCCCAGGAAAATGCCGGAACGAGGGGTAATTGTGGATTCAGAAGGGACCAGTGCGCTCGACTACAGGGCGGTCTTAACGATCATCCAGAAACTAAACGCGTTCACAGACAGTGCGGACACAACCATCCAGAAAGTCTGGGCAAGCCACGAGTCGGAGAGCAGGACTCTGGTGGGCCGGTACGAGACGAACTTAAGGAACCTGGATCGAGACCAGTGGCAGCGTCAGAGTGCGATTAACGCCAAGGCAAGAGAATTGCTGAACGAGGCCGAAAGTGTCCGCCGTGATATTTTCGGACTGGACGCAACTCTCGCTAATGCAGATCGATACTTCGTAAGAACGAAAACAAAGCGACAACAAGCGCTCAGCGATCGGATAAGTCCCCGTCACGCCGATAACCCAGATTTCGTGCGCGCGCTGAAGGACATCAGAGAACGCTACAGAATCCTGGCAGACAAGTACAAGGACGGGCTGCCCGCAATAATCAACGGAATCAACTACGCCCTATCGGCTAAGCGGAAGCAGGACTATGAAGAGCTCATCGTGCTCCTGAATACTGTGGAAAGCCTTATCCAGGAAATCAAACAAACACTGCCCGAACTGACCTCCGATTATCGCACCGAACTGGACTTCGCCTATACGGAACAGCGACGGCATGCTGCTGAACAAAACTCCGAAGCGATGGCGGACCTGTCCACACGCCACAGCAGTGACATCGATATTCTCGCGGAACTCATCTGTGAGAATCTCGAAGAGATCCTGCCAGACTCAGTCTTGGCTGAGCTGGCAGACCTTGCAGCCACCCACTATGAACGCTACTGCAAGGTTCCGTCGGGCCCTGCGAAATACAACGGGTTCATTCTAGGATTCATCGATTATCCAGTTGATCTATATGTCTCTTCTCCCGTCTTGGCGTCACTTATCCTCGATAAGTGCGCGCCAATAGTATACGAGGGCCGCACACTCCGGTTCCCGCTGCCATTCCCGTTCACCCGCCCAATCAACTGGCTCATCAAAAACGATGGCACAACGGACGCGACGCTACAGCAGTTCACTCACTCGGTCATGCAAGAGTTCTTGACCCACGTACCTGTTACTGGTATGACCTACGGCATCATCGATCCCGAGAACCGGGGTAACAGTATCTCGCCGTTCTTCGACATCCGGAAGAAAATGCCTGCTATGTTCGGCGAGAAAGTGCTGGTCAGCCAAGATGAGATCCTCGACGGACTCCACGACCTAAACGAGTACATCGACTTGACATTACAAGATCGATTGGGGAGTAGCCACGAAACCGTCTTCGAATGCGTCGCTAATCAGCCCGACAAAGAGGTTCCGATCCAGCTACTACTGGTTTACGACTTCCCACACGGCTTCGACGAACAGTCGCTGGCAGCGTTACGGAATGTTCTTCGCAACGGGTACCGCTGCGGTGTATATGTGCTCATCTGTCAGGACACGGTCAACGTTGATCCAGCCTTCTCCGGTCGGATCGAAGCGATTCGACTGGTCGAGGAAATGTGTGACGTCATCCGCCAGAATGGCGATGATCTTCTCATGGGTGGCCTTCCGGTTTCATATACCACCTTGCCTCCGCTACCGAAACTTGCCACGTTTTTTAACCGGTACCTATTGGTGTACGAAGGTATCAAAGACAAAGGTGTGGCGTTCCCGAATGTCATCAAACGCCTGGTCGACATCACCGATCCAGACCAGCTAGAAGAACACATCAGACTCGTTGCAGACATGGTCAGTGAGTATGAAGCGACCAAGGCAGTGCACCCAAATCTGAACCCCACCTTCCCAATCACCATTACACTTGGGACGGTCAACTATCCCATGGGAGTGTTCTCCGAAAGCATCGGGTACGAACGCATCAGGAAAGTATTCGGCACAGCCACGGATGTCAACACCGGTGATGATTACGATAACGCCGACCACGAAGAGGCCGTGCTACCTCTTGTATGCGATCTCCGCAGGGTATTCAACCTGTTTCTAGACTGTCCACAACAAACAAGTGGCCAGATGCTAGAGTTCACGCATCAATTGGTGTGGCGATTCCTTGCTGCGCTTCCAGCGTCGAAGATCAACTTATGTATCTTCGACAGCGAGCTTCGCGGTAATAGTGTCGTACCGTTTCTCGACTTCAAAAAGTATGTGCCTGAGATCTTCGACCAGCAGATCTTCACATCCCCGGACGAGATACACCAGCGACTCGCACAACTCAACCGGAGCATCGACGAGTTCCTTCAAGACAAGTTAGGCAACAGATATGCCAACATGCTGGAGTACAACCAGCATGCCTCCAAACGATCTGAACCGATCACTCTGCTCATCATCTACGACTTCCCACACGGTTTCGACACTAACAGCGCAAGTCTCCTTCTGAATATTCTGAAAAACGGCAGTAAATGTGGAGTCTTCACCATTCTCTGCTACAACCCGAAGGCTAACATTTCGCGATACGACAGTATCGAAGAAAAACTCGATGACATCATGGGGCAGTGCGCCATCGTGGACTACCGGGCTGGCGGCTATGCCCTCATGCCATATGGGCTGCCTATCGCAATAAGAAACGCCATGACAGCCACTGAAGCCGATCGGTTCATCACCGAATACAAACAAGCCTGCGACTCGCTCAGAAAGGAAGGCATCAGCCTACAAGAGGTCCTGCCGGCTGAACTGTTTTCCCGCCGTTCAGCCGGTGAGCTAACAGTCCCAATCGGTATCGGCGACGAGGACGCGATCGTCAACGTCACATTCGGCGGGTCAGGCTCGTCGCACCATATGATCATTGCAGGTGCAATCGGCTCCGGAAAATCTACCCTGCTTCACACCCTAATCATGAGCGCCATGCTCAACTACAGCCCTGACGACCTCCACCTCTACCTGCTCGATTTCAAGAGCGGCACCGAATTTAAGATCTACGATTCGTACAGACTTCCACACCTGCAACTGCTCGCAGTAGATGCAATGCAAGAATTCGGCGAGAGTATCCTAGAAGAGCTTGAGCGTGAGATGACCCGCCGTAGCGACCTGGTGAAGAACTCCGGAACAACCAAATTGTCTGACTACGTCCGCGAAACAGGGAAACCCATGCCACGCATCTTGGTTATCATGGACGAGTTTCAGATCCTGTTCAACGACGCCACCAATCGCAAAGTCGCCATGCACTGTGCCACACTGGCAAATCGGATCGTCACGGAAGGACGTGCCTTTGGCATTCATCTTGTGATGGCCACACAGACCACCCGTGCATTCACCGACCTCACACTGGCCAGAGGCACCATTGAGCAGATGCGCGTACGCATCGGCCTTAAGTGCAATGAAGACGACGCCCGGTACCTGTTCGGCGACAACAACGAGCGCTCCGCACTCGAGATGATGAAAGGCCCTCTCGGCACCGCCGTTCTGAACCTTGACTACACTGAGGAAAGCAACATAGGTCTCCGGACAGCGTACTGCGATCGAGCATCACAAGTGAAGTATCTGAACGAAATCGCAGAGCAGTTCCGCGACTACCGTGTTCGGACACAGACCTTCGAAGGTAGTCGCACTGAGAAGCTGCTCGACATCTTCACCACCAGAGG
>Ga0123354_10011550_pt1 | contig 13658 bp, 12 predicted proteins | sample TergutLab28metaG_2_FD_97872 | JGI IMG/M metagenome (GOLD analysis project Ga0123354, IMG submission 97872) | Labiotermes labralis P4 segment gut microbial communities from Petit-Saut dam, French Guiana - Lab288 P4 | ecosystem: Host-associated > Arthropoda: Insects > Digestive system > Gut ... | reverse complement strand
TATATATCTTGATCTTTAAATTTTTGGATAGCAACCTGGAAGACAAACGATTCTGCACCGAATGATAGCAAGCATTTCCTGACCTCAATCTGCTCTTAATTTCTTCCGCAATAGAATTTTGATCTGTTAAATTTGTTCCCAAATATTTAAACTCTTCCACCCTCTTGAATGTACTATTCGTCCTGCATTCTGATCTTGAGACATGACCATGTACTTATTTTTTATACATTCTATTAATTAACCCATTCATATTGCTACTTACTTCTTCCAGTTTATCACATTCTGCAATTTATGCCTTTTTTATGTTAAAAATTGCCAGAATTTTCCTTCTTATATCTTTCAATAGGTATATCACCAATACACTGATGATTAATGGGCTTGTCCCATAGTAAGGAAAAGTGGTGAGTCATATTCTGCTGAGAAGCTACAGGAATTTGGTCTCTACAAGCACAGACCTCTCTTTTCACCTACATTTAACACTGTCCTTTTCTCCATACTCCACTAGTACTGATAGCTTAAGAGGGGCAGCTGAGGTTATGAGGTCAGTGGCTGTTTGAATGTATAGCGAGTCATTGTAAAACTCTAGTCAAAACACAGTGGCAGCTGCAACAGCTGCAAAGAAATTTCTGTAGTGTATAGACACTTATCATTCTTGTACCAGAAGCACTCACTGGCACATGCTGCCTTGTAAGGTAAAAATCCCAACCCACACTACATGCATTCCTTAAATACCCTCAATCATAGTGCTGAATCAAGATGATATAATGCTTATGGGCACCTCTGTATAACCAAAGTATTTGGCAAATGGCTGCTAGTGGGGGTACTATTATATCAAGAGTTCACAATGTTAAAACAATACGAAATTCCTATTTACACTTTCATGGGTGACAAGTCAGGGTGATGCTACATTTGGAGTTGAGTGTAACAGGGTTCAGAGAAGGTATGAAATGCCAAATCCAGTCAAAATCCACTCAATCCACCCACATAACCGTTAAAGACAAAAGGTATTAACTTTCTTCCTCTACGACCAGCCAAATGTCAAAAGAGATATGAAGCCCCAGGTTCAAAGTGTGAGGATATCAAAATGCACTGTCTGGTCACAGATACCACACACCTCAGGGAGCAGTGACAGACGAGTATAGACCAATGATGGAATGACGATCAGATGGGAAAAACTACAGAAACCCGGAAAAAAACCCCCCCCCCCCTCCTCCAATGCCACTTCATTCACCATGAACCTGTTCATAACTTACAAGCTGTCTCCATTCAGCACAGTTCTTCACTGCAGTCACTGGGCTAGAAGTGACACCCAACAAGTACCTGTTCATAACTTCCAAGCAGTCTGTATTCAGCAGGGGTACTTACTGCATCAGTGGACTAGCACTGACGTCCAGTCTGTCAATATTCAGCACAGTTATACTGCAGTCACTGGGCTAGTAATGATGTCCAATCCATTTTTTCATTCAACACAGATGCACATCTAGACTCCACATCTGTTGCACTTAAAGTCCTCCTGGAATCACACACTTGAGATAGGCATGGTTCAACCTTTACTGCCCCTTGTTTTGCCAGTTCACTGTCAGCGGTCCCATCTTCACTGTCCACCCCTGAATCTTCTGTTTCTGTCCTAACTACTTCAGCCATCTTTCGCTCTCCTGAACTGGTCTTCTTTTCTTCTGCTTGCCTACGGAATATGTACAAAAAATAATACTCTTACAGACACCAATAACTCTGATATGTTTCAACATGAATTACTACAAACCAAGCAAAAATGTTTTAAAAACAATCTTTTTTGCAGTGTATTCCATGTTAATGACAAAAATTCCATCAAATTCAGCTAATAGGGAATGTGTGTGTTCATTTATTTATTCTGCTTTTTATACTGTCTCGCCTTACAAGTGACATCCAAGGCCAATATCTGCACAACAGTATAGAAAGCTGTTGTGTACAATACTGCTTTTGTTGAGATTACTTCCAACTTATTCATGGGAAACATTATGCAAAGTGGTCTGAACATGCAGTTCCCAACTGAGGACGGAAGTCATGATACAATGGACAACAGCTTCTGCAGAGAACTATGGCAAGTATTTGATTAATTCCTTAAGTAAAGGTAAATCAGTCCCATTACAGGCCTGAGATGCCCAGAGGGTTCCAGGAAGTTAAGGTTCCTGGATTACGTGACAGTGTTCCAGGATGGTGGTAAGGTTGTCAGCCTTACGCACTGGCCACTTTTTACCCCCAGCAAATACTCCTGGTACTCATTTCTGTTAGAGGCTGAGTCGATCCCAGGGCCATAGTGTATTCGGAAGGATTATGTCAATGAAAAATTCCAATGACTCCATCTGGAATCGAACCAGTGAACTTCCGATTTGTAGCACAGCACCTTAACCACTGTGCTACCGGGCCCCCTAATTCCTTAAGTACAAAAGGAAAATACTGTTAGGGTAATGCAATGAAAAATTAGGGTGACAAGATATTTTCAAACTGTTAAACTGGGAATGAGAAGTTATTTGTAACTAGTAATGCTAGTAATGATAATGGTGTTAGTGTAGGAAACTTTGTCACATAAAAAATAAATGTAGGTGTCAAGATCATAGAATTCGCACATGAAACATTCATAATGGGAAGACATACAACCATAATGATCCTATCTTAACAGTCAGAAGATGGTATTCAAGAATGTGTGATGTCCGCATGTTGAATCAGAACTGGCCATCATGTTCATCATTACCTGGTGGTTGCAAAGTTACAGAAAGGAGCAATACATTAGTCTGATACTGGGGTTATTATATAGAAGTAAAATTATATAAAAGTTACAGATGAGCAAGAGGTTACAATCTCAGACAGGTTTGTAGTTCGGGACACTTTGCATGGCAATGGGGAAATCAACAGGGCTCCAGGGAGTATTAGAGATAATACACAAATCTGACGTTCAGGTGACCGTGCATTGTGATAAATTCTTACAATAAAACCAACTAGATGCACTAATTTCTCAAATTTATTTTTGGAATAAAACTCTACTCTGATGACAGACAGAGGAACTGTCCAAAATATGCAGAGTTTTATTCCAAAAATAAATTTGAGAAATTAGTGCATCTAGTTGGTTTTATTATAAGAACACAAATTTCAGTGGTTCCCAGCCTTTTCAAGTATAACCTTCTTTAATGTCAGAAAATTCTGCATACCCCACATGACAGTAGTTGTGCAGTACAGCCCAGAGCACCACAGATGCCACGGGCTGTCCCAGCATATGCAGGCTTGTTCTGTGAAAAAGCTGCCATGCTCAGTGTGACTTTATCTGTGCAAAGATTTATGAACGCACAAGACACGCAATAAATAAATTTACTACATGCAATTACAGGATAAAACCAAGCCCCACCTGCGATGGAAACATTATTAAACTTATGCATGGAAAAGTACCTACTGAAATTCCAAACTGCCAGCTGAAAAACAAGTATTTTGTCCAGGACATTTAAACTTCATTCACGGAGGGGTTATTAACATGTCAGGCTACTATGCACTAGTTAGATGTGCCATAGCCAACGTGTATGGAAATTTCTTCATTCCTGACTGACTGCAAATGTCACAACACATAAAACTAAACGACAGGGTGATATGTTTTGAATTTTGTGAGAACGTGATAAAACACACTAAGGAAGACAAACCATTCTTGTCAAAAACATGTTTCAGGAAAATTAACATTTCAACTTCGTGGGAAGGACAACAGGCAACATAACCACATTTGAGGAAGTGAAAATACTCATGCTGTGGTTGAAATAGTTAAGGACAGCCTAATGATTAACACTTTTTGTGTCCCAGGCTCTAATAAGAGAGTAACAGAATTATCAAGTGTGACTTGTATGAGTCGTGTTTGATGCCGTAGCTACTTCAAAAGAAACCAGATATTTAATACAGGAACATTCTTGTTTTAGACACGGAATAGCTGCTAGTGAGGAGGTTGGTCTGACAAGCATAGAGCGAAAACTCAGTACAAGATCACTAGAATGCTTGACAAAATCAAACATAAAGACACCTAATACACTGAAAATGGGCAACGTTCCAATATCTGGGAATAATGCTAGCAAATCAAAACTGTGTTCATGCAGCAATGAATAGCTGATTAAATTCAGCAAATGTCTGCTACCATTCAGTTCAGAATCTTATGTCTTCTTGTCTGCCATCAGGAAACGTTAATATTAAAATGTAAAACACTGTAACATGTAAACGCTAGCTTTAAATGCCAAGTGTATCTTGTGATGCCTGGAGTTTTCCTTCCTTAGCAAGGACACTTAAATTTCTGAAACGCAGTGGCTTGGGAATAACTCATGTGAACTAGTTTCACTGTTACGTGGTCCAAATGAAACTGATTTTTGAAAGAATAAATGTGTTTATACATATTACAAAGCTGCAATTATAGTCTTTCTTAGACTAGGTTTTCTTACATTTTCTTTATAATTTTTTACACTTGTATTCAATCTTTATAAGAAATTATTTTACTCCATTTTGAAATATGCTAGATAATTCAGACAGGGTCTGTGCCTTCTTTTCTTGAAACTTCAGTCTTGTGGGTTAGACTTTACAATCTGACTTGGGAAGTGCTGTGACTCAAGAAAAAAGATTGTCTGCATAAAGGAGAAAACCATTTCTCTCTCTGCTGTTGGTTTAGCGGGTGCACACTTGTGTTACTTGTGTGACACGTTTCCACGCATACTTCAGAAGTCACGGCTTTGAATTGAAAATGACAGTGAGACTAAGTAGACACAATATGGTTGAACTGATGCTTGACCCTCATTCTGATGGTGATGTTTCTGACTGTGACCAATCTGAGAGTGAAGTGTCTGACACTGACTTATATGATGAGGAAGAACGGTAACGAAATTTCAGGTTCCACTGAAAGTGGAGAGGGAGTTTCTTCACTGGAATATCCACTACTCTGCTTCCCCAGAGGGACTCTGTTCCATGGAGCACAGTAAGGCTACAGCAGTCAGCTGCACACCAATCTAGTTGTTCGGGCACAGCTTGCCGCAGACAGATGGGCTACCCAAGGACAGTTTTTATAAATGGTCTTGTACATTCTTTGAACTCTTCAAAACTGAGTACAGAAAAAAGGTCTTGCAACTACTTACTTGTTAGACATTACAAGTGAACGGAGGAATGGCCCGCACAGTAGCTTGACCGGAGGCATTGTGTGGGCTGGTGAACTCAGCAACTGCAAAACAAGTATGAATGTAACTAAAAACATAGTACTGAGCAGAACTTACACAGCCCACTTCCTGTTAACACACATTTATATAGTTCCACAGACCTGCTACTGTTAGTATCCTATTTTGTTTTGTCAAACACTCATACCTTAAAATTCTACAGCACATTAAATGTGCCACATATAACCAAAAAGTTCCCTACTCTTACCACGTTTGTAACTGTTAAGTTATGAATAGTTCATTCAGGATGTCTAGATATGATTACAGTTTACCTCCACACCAAATTGCAAATGTGCAGGGCCAATGATTAGTTCATTCCTTGCCCCACCTGCTCCCACTATCAGACTCCTGCCCATCCCACACACACGTGTGTATCAACAGTATCAGCTGTTGTATCTGTTGCGGACCCGAGGAGGAACGTATCTTGGACATTGTTCCAGGAGGGATGGAGCTCGGAAATCAGGTTAAGATGGGAAGTCAGGCATGCTGCACACACTCTCAATAATCCCCAAGTAGAGTGTACTGGAGTTTTATTATGTGTAGTTAGGGAATAACTGCAGTTACAACTGAACTGTATTGGTGACAAATCTCGCCAGTGGGCTCTTCATTACCGTTAACACTCACTGATGGGCCAGCTTCGTTCTCTGTTGCTCAGTCACTGTTCGAGATAAACAGCAGACTGCTACTGCAGAACAAGGCAGCTACTGTTACATATTACTCCACTCACTGCTCGCACGATAAACACTTAGCGGGACCAGTTATAAACAAAAAGAAATAGAATGAAATAATATTCCTCCCATGCCTGGTCTTAAAAGAGGCGAGAACTAAGCATGATAAAATTAAGCTTATGACTAACATACAGTACATACAAAAATGCTAGAAAGAAAAGGAAGAAAAGCACAACAAAAAATTAATGTGTGTCAACTACACAACACAGAGAACTGTGGAAACATGAGGTATAGGCAAGCGCACATTCAACAGCAGAGGATAGTCAAAGTGCTAAATAACAATTCATTACAAGTAACGAATAAATGAAAAACCAAATGTACTTCATCTTTGGGTGAACTGTCCAATAACCAGTTACCCATTTTACATACCAACATACACTTAAAGCTCCAATCCTAACAAATGAAAGAAACATAACATTATTGCATGGTGCTTTTGCTGATAATAATGAAACTACAGACAGGCACAAGTGGAAAACAGATAAACAACAGATCAGAGGAGGTGATAAAGAGAGGGGGAGAAAGGATAATGGAGCCAAAGACTTAGCATCCACAAAGACGATAAAATGCAAAGTTGTCATCTCATGGTCACGGCACAGTCAGTTCCATAAACCAAAAAGCTTAAAGACAATTTTCACATTTCAGAGGAGCAAAGACCTCATTCACACCACAGCAGAAGCCTGTCCATACCCTGTATTATGAAGAGCCTCACACGCTTATTCCTCTCAAATGTGGTGTGTAGTATTTTAGGTCAGGGTGTGCTATTTCCGTTCATATAAGCATAGACAGTGACTTACTCTCACTTGCACTTCTTTCTCCCTCAATATCTGTTCTAGCAACTCAGAACACCAGAAACTGAATAGGAATCCTCATATTTCCTTAAAAATCAATTAGTTATCAGAAATGTCGTGAAGAGGTAATTATGGTATAATTTGGCATCAAATCACCAACAGCACGTCAGTGACATCAAAGAAGGTATAAGTGGCAAACATAAAGCTCAAATTTGGGAAGCAAGAGATGCTCACAAAATTTTGGTATGGAATCCTCCAGCCACTTAAACGAACCAAGATAGAGGTTTCCAAATGCTTGCAAATATACTGTTAGAAGCATCCGTCCTAGGTTAAAAAAGCCTGTAAATTGACAAATATGTATATTGTTTAACACATCACAGTCTGTGAGAATTAAACTTGCTGGGTGACTCTTACAGCTATTTGCTTCTATCTAACTTAATGTAAAACTTCACTGATTTACAGGAATCATACCCAGTGATAATTCTTTCTTGCTTTTGAACATTATGTAGAAAACAAGCTTTTTGTACAGACCACTGACATTCACCCCTGAGCAACACTGTTCTTACAGATCAAATTTTTATGTACAACATTACAGTACTGTATCTGTTGCCACACCTGAGGGGTCTAGCACCTCTTGCGGAGAAGGTATGAAGGAACAATGGCAGTCATTTGGCAATAATGGGAAAAAAAATGATGCCTGATACCACTTCATGAAACAGAAGGAAACACATTTTGCACTGTAGCAGTCCATCTGGCAGCCAACATTAATCCACCCATGTCCTTTGTCTTACTTTTCCTCCACAAACTCAGTACAGTAATTATAACTTAATTAGGCCACTAGTGCCATCAATTATGGCAGTGAGATTGCAGCTGTACAGTCTCTCAATAACTTGGTTGCAAGAAGTTTCCCCATTTGTTTCTAAATACTGAACATGCTACTCAATTAGAAACTGGTTACAACAGGATTTCTGGGCAAGCCAGAGAAAACAATACAATTTCAGCCTAGCCAGAAGGACAGCATATGACAATGGGGCTACTCACACTGGTGGTTAATAATATATGAAACCATGTAGCCTGATAGACGGTTATAATTTTTGAGGCACACACAGGATGGCAATCTAAATGGTTGAACCTGAAGACAAAGACAGTCTGCTCCTCCGAAACATTGGCAGTATTCTAACAAACTACACATCACATCCTTGAAGATCACCATCTTAAGGAGTTTAGAAAGTATCACAATAATTACTTCGCTACAATGACTGCTACACAGGGTTGCACAAAATGCGTAAGCATTATCAATATATCCACAATCATACCTCTTTGATAGCAGTAGCCCCTGGAACTCCAAGTTGTTGTTCAGTGTTGACACGCAGCTTCTCCACATCTGAACTCCTGTGTTTAGCCAACAAAGTATTGAAAAACGTAGCAGGCTGGAGAGATGAAGCAGGCAACGGTAACCCTTCCTTTTCATTTACATCTTCACAAGGTCTCTCTAGAGTCAGCAACTCCTGAAGGAGACAAAACAAACAAACATTATGCACAAAACTGGAATCACCATTAGCATGTAACAATTGAGCAAACACAACTGTAAATTCCCCTGGTCATGATATCTCCAGCTTTACAAGACATCAAGTAAGACTGCTTGTAAATCTGCCTGCAAGATATGGAGAAAATTTATAGTACGAAGTGTTTAAAATGTAGAAAGACACATTTAAAATACTTGTGTCTTAAGTGCTATTCTCAAAAATGTTTGCAAACTTTACACCTAGGATATATGGAAATTGTACATAGTCAAACACAACTGTGTCACATAGGTGGATTTAAAGGCTAAATGGACAACTACATGTTTCGGCCCATACTGGCCATCTTCAGGTTGTCTTAAGAGAACTGGCTTAGGATCTTACTATATGCATTGCGCGCGCACACGTGATGTAGAGATCTCTACATATGGGGTTTTTTTTAATGTACAAAAGTAAAGCTATATGTGGAGGCGTGCTCGGCAGGTGTGCACACACCTGCCGAGCACGCCTCCATATATAGCTTTACTTTAATACAAAAAAAAAAAAACCCGTATGTAGAGATCTCTATACCACGTGTGCGCGCACAATGCATATAGTAAGATCCTAAGCCAGTGTGTGCACACACCTGCTGAGCACACCTCCACATATAGCTTTACTTTTGTAAATAAAAATACCCGTATGTAGAGATCTCTATACCACGTGTGCGCGCACAATGCATATAGTACGATCCTAAGCCAGTTCTCTTAAGACAACCTGAAGATGGCCAGTATGGGCCAAAACATGTAGTTGTCCATTTAGCCATTAAATACACCTCATGTGACACAGTTGTGTTCGACTATATACAATTTCCAAGTTTCACACACACAACGGGGATGACACACTTCCTAGATTTACACCTAGGGCCAATACCAGAGCATACACAGCAAAACTGTTACACTTTGCAGACATGTCCTAAGGTTTTTATTTGATTTTCAGGTACAAGCATTCACCAAGTACTTATTTTAGGCAGGCACTGAGAAATTTCCTGACACTGTCCTGCACACAGTAACTGCAAATTAACTTCTTCTATTAATTCTTTGAAGAATGGTGTCAGAACTGATCAAACACAATGGCTGCAACTTCTTTTTTCCTTCAAGAAACACATAAACTATTACTATGGATGCAATCAATGAACCACCTTTGATTTCATCATGCAAAGGAGCTTTATTGAACCAAGTGGGAATTTTTGGGACAGCAGTATCTGTCACTATGGCTGTCTTGTTATTCCACTTACTGTACAGCACATCTTATTGGAGTAAAACACACAGTCTAGATCAACAAATCTGTCACTGGCTCATCAAACCAACTACAACACCAACTTCTCATTTCTCTGTTTGAAGGAAAGAGCTCTTTTACAACCAAACACTTAAAAGTTTCGTTGTTTTATCAGCTGAGGCTCCTGACACAACACTTTAAAGAGCTAAGAAATGTAATGATTTTGTACAGCTTATTTCCATTTCAGTTCCAATCTTTTACAATTCCTATACACCTAAAATGTGATGTTTTCTTACCCTCATTTTGTCTAGCACTACACCTATCATTAAAAATTTTTCCACTGTTCTTTATATTGCCTTGTTACTCAGAAAAGATGATGGAAATTTGTGACATTTCTTCCAAAACACGTATTTTGTAGAACTGTCACAAATGGAACCTTTGTTCAACAGCGTACTTTCAGAAGTTCACTAAGATCAGGCATGTTCTGTGTCTAATGACAGATGACCAAGTGTCACAGGTTAGTTCACACTGCAGCAGTGTTAACTCAGCAATCACATCAGCTAGCATGCATTCAAATGGTCAAGGCCTTATATTCCAAAGCTCTGTGGCATGACAAATCCAATGCTCTGGAATTTGTGCAGCTGCCATTTTGTTTTTTAATATTCTACAAAAATTACCTTATAAAAATGTGTGCGCTTTTTAGAAATGTGGCTGTATAAAACTACGAAGTAGTGCTCGTGCAGAACCCATTTTGGGTCTGCCATGTTGTTTCCAAGTGTATATAATGGAATATCCTGCTAGACTGGTCTCTACAAGCATAACATCACATCGTATCTCATTAAAGTCAGTCAGTTGGTTCAGAATTTTAAATGGGGAACGCAAGGACATCACAGTAGGCTTCATAAGTCTATTTTTCAGATATTTTTTACAAATTAAGGAAGAGTACCTTTTTGAAAGGCTCAGTATGTCTAAGGCCAAGTGTCAGGACCTCATTACTAGACAAATGCTCTTAAAATTATTATGCAACCTCAATTTTAAGCTACACAAAGCCTTATTTACAGAAGGGCATAAATGGACATTTTCATACAGTCAATACACTGCAGTTGATATCCAGTAAAAGAAACTTCAGAAATTCTATGTTCAAATAAACATAACCTTATTAATGACTAGTTTACATACAACCCACAAAAGCAATTGACAAGTCAAACCTTCCCTAAGTTCTTGCTGATCTTTGTGTGAGAGATTTTCACTAATTCGATACATACACTGTGCACTGACCAACCTGCTATTTGTACAGCAAATGTGCCACAGGGCTTTAAATTCGTGAAAGTACAGTTTGTGTATTAAACATAGGAGTCACACATAATATTAAATTACAATGTTTCAATAACTTGAACTTCTTTATTCCCATTCTTAGAACAATGAAATGAAGAGAATGAGGCAGGAAATTTTATGTACTGCAATACATAAATACCTATGTACACAACTATACACACATTCTGCGAGTCCAAAAGTTTGTCACAATGACTTTAGGATGTGGCAAAGCTCACCAACATATAAAATATACTAAATATGCAAAATATACAGATTTATTACAATACATACAACTCTATAAAGATTTCACATATGATACTATTCATTCTTAAATATAAAATAATTCATCAAAAGAGCAAGAGAAGTGTGTATTTGAGTATCTTCTTAATGTTACTTTGAACTGTGTATACTCATACCAATTGTATTATTAGGGACACGTAGCAGACTCCAATAGGTACTACCTGATCAGTGTCCAGGAAGTACAGCTGTGAATGTTCTTGCCATAAAACTTCAGATGTCTTTGCTAAATCAAGATGAGGAACAAATGCTGCACACAAAATGGAGCTGTTCTCAGGAACAACGCCCTTCTGTAAGTACACAGGTTTTGAGCATCTTGGAGAGAAGATGAACACTAAAAATGAAGAACGCATGAGATCAACATTGTGATCCATACAACAACAATAATACAAGTACAAACTGACAGAACTATCCCCAAAAACAAACCAGATATTATAATCCATGATAATGAAAAGGGAACATGTATGTTAATAGACGTTGCAATCTCAGGAGACAGAAATATGACTAAAAAAGAAGCCCAGAAGATTCTAAAATATAAAGACCTTACAATAGAAATACAGCGCATGTGGAATGTAAAAACAAAGGTGATAACAGTAACAATAGGGGCGACTGGGACTATTTCAAAGTCATTCAGAAAATACATGAGCAGCATACCAGGAAAACATGAAGTCACGGAACTACAGAAAACAGCCATATTGGGCACTGCACACATATTTCAGAAAGTACTAATGTAAAAGTACAATAGATTCAACACTGAAACTAACGATTTAAGCACCAAGAATAGTAACAACAGAATAGCTGCAACACTGTAATCCCTAGGGACATAGTTTATCTCAGGAATATAAGTATAAATATCCTGCATAAAGGAGATGATGATGATGATAATAATAATAATAATTATTATTATTATTATATACTGCAATTGGGTTGTCACCCGGTAGCAGTGGTTATTTTACATGTACACAAAATATGAAATTGGTTACTAATAAATTTAAGTCGGGAGGGCTACATGAGAAGCATGTAGTGGCAACTTGGAAACTCGGAAACCATCTCAGCATTTGCTTTTAGGTACAGGGAAACCAAGAAAAACCTGAGCCGAGGTGGCCAGTCACAGGACCTTCCGAATACTGACTTCTAGCCAGCAGTCCGGCAACTAAAGTAAAAAAACAGCAATGCACACACAGTACAACAAATACACATAAGATAACAACAGTACACACAAGACAACTACAACAATACACATGGCCAACCAACAACAATTACACACAAGACAACTTAAAAGTAACAACATAACAAAAGAGTGCATTGCTATCTAAAAACATGAAGATCTGCATAGTCAAATCAAACAGAATGTGAAAGCCAGGGCACATACCATGCTTGGGGGAAAAGAAATGCATAGAGGGCTTTGGTGGTGGAACCTGGAGGAAAGACGCTGCTTGAAAGACTGAGACACAGACAGGAGGATACTATTAAAATGGATCTTAAAGAAATGGGATGGGAAGGTGTGAAATAAACCTATCTGTTGCTTTTCAGCTGTAGAAATGCAATGGGGTAAGTAACATGAAGATAACTATTCTTATATTAGGCACTGCTATCAAACAAAGTGGCAGATACAGTGCTCATCAAATTGCCACATACTGTTATACTACTGCTCAAACAAATGTGTCACCCAGCCACACAACAAATACACCAACTTTTATGGAACCCAAGGGTCCATTACCATAGTTGAAGAAAAAAGACCAACTTGATGTCACTTGCTATTTTATTTCACTTTTTATGTGCTCAACATGTTTCAGACATTAATATAATCCATCATCAGGAGCTTGCGACTGTGCTGTTGAATTACCACACTACTCAAACCCAGCCACACCAATCTCCAACACACAACAAACTGGGAACAAAACAACCGATGTGGTAATTCAACAGCACAGTCACAAGCTCCTGATGATGGATATATTAATGTCTGAAACATGTGGAGCACATAAGAAGGGAAATAAAATAGCAAGTGACATCAAGTTGGTCTTTTATTCTTCAACTATTACAATGATGCACGGTCCAATAAACACAAGGTCCATTATCATGTTTACAACAGTCACTGGTCCCTATATTAAACTAGGTCAATTCAGTGCACAACACAATTTGTCATGGTCTGTCATCACAGGAAATTGCAGCACATTTTTCAAAATGGTGTTTACTTCTCTTACATTTTACAAGTTTGCGTTGCTGGCGGATTCATATACTGAATATACAGAATCACAAAGTGTTAAGGTAGAATGCTTTCCCATAAAATGGGATTCATTCACAATTTCATGTGAACTGGAAACTTGTTCTGGAGTCATTATGTAAGAACTCTCAGGCAAATGAACGAACATGAATCGCTTGCATACTGGTATTATGTACATCAACAAACACACACACACACACACACATGCATGAATATATACAGGGTGTCCCAGGAGGAAAGGACCTAACTTCGGGAGAGTGTTCCTTAGGTCAAACTATACCGATATAACCCAAAACACCTATATCCAAAGTTCAATGGTTACGGAGATATTG
>Ga0123354_10011545_pt1 | contig 13661 bp, 13 predicted proteins | sample TergutLab28metaG_2_FD_97872 | JGI IMG/M metagenome (GOLD analysis project Ga0123354, IMG submission 97872) | Labiotermes labralis P4 segment gut microbial communities from Petit-Saut dam, French Guiana - Lab288 P4 | ecosystem: Host-associated > Arthropoda: Insects > Digestive system > Gut ... | reverse complement strand
TGCTGTCCTCATTACCAAATGAATAAAAGTCTCTCAGTAATGTAAAGAGAAAACACAGAAGCAAGAAGTTAAATGCAGAATTATTATTATTCAGCCCGATGTCAATTAACACTGAATGGTTGAGGAGATGCCCCCAAAATTTAAACTTTTCAAAGCTGCCTTACCCCTGGGGTCATTTAATCATGGTTGCCAGGTGATGCATAATATATTGCATTTGAAGTGGCAAAGAGGTTAACAAAATACAGTCAGCATTATATTATGAAGCAAAATAAATAAAGTAAGACATGTAATCACTGCAAATGACGTAAAATAAATACAAGCACTTTTAGCCCACTAACAAACTTCATAAGAGTACAGCCCTTCTTCATAACCTAATAGTTCCTCAGCTGGTCAATAAATTCCCTGCATTTTATGGGACCCAAAGATTCACGACTGTTCATAAAAGCCCCACATATGTCCCTACTATGAGCCAGATTGAGTTTACACCCTCCTATCCTACCTCTTTTAAGATCCAATTTAATATAATCCCCATCTATGCCCAGGTCTTACAAGTGGTCTCTTTCTTTTGTTTCCCCACCAAAACCCCAGTATGCATTTCTCCTCTTTCCTGTACGTGACACATGCCCCATCCACCTGAATTCTCTTGTTTTGTGCACTCAAATAATATGGTATTTGGTGAAAAATACAAATCATGAAGCTTCTCATTATGCATTTTTCTCCAGTCTCCTGCTAACTCCTACCTCTTAGTCCAAAACATTTTCCTCAGTACCCTATTCTCAAATACTTTGAGCTTATATTCTTCCCTTAATGTGGGCAATCCTGCAGACTTTACTCTGAAGGGTGTGCAATTTGTGCTAAAGGATGGTACAGAAGGTACACAGCAATGTACACTGCATGTGCAAAACTTATTTGCTATGAACACATGTCCAATTAACTTGTCTCAAATGTACTTTTAGGTAAGATTTGATTCAAGAAATACACAGACTCAAATATTGGTGTATTAGCAGTAAAAACATGCAAGATTTTGCCTCAGGTTTAAGAATTTAGTAAAACAATATGGGATCAAATTTTCCTAAACAATACACATTTTATATACCAAAAGTGTGAAAGTTTCTTATAGCCAAAGTTATTTCTTTAAAAAAAGTTTGGTACTATAATTCACATACACTTTTCAGTATTATGCAGTTGCTGCAAACACTGGTGCTGCAAGAGTTAAATCTTAACATCAATATCGCCAACAAAATTAATGGAAAAATCAGTTACAAAATATGAATAATATTAAATAAATAATAACAAATGGATTACACACTTAATACAAAGAAGAGTTGAAGGTAGACTAAATCTTGGTATTCTCTCACTGCTCTGACTTTTACCCTATAAGATGGTAATAAAAACATTAATGTTACTAAGAACAAACTTTTGCCAGGAGTAGATTAGCATTTTGTGGTCTGGAACAGGTCTGTGTGAGACAGGAAGGTTACATTAATGTACCTTAACAACTGACATGTGTGTTCATACTACTTACACAGGAATGAGTGTTTATTAATTTAACTGATACATCATGGTTTCAAACAAAATACTTCCTGCACTTAAATCCCATTCTTCAAATTTAAAAGATGCAGAGAGTTGTAGGTTTGGAGATAAGAAAAAAAGTCATAGCTATACATATTCTTCAGCACATCCGAATTACAACTGATATGGTTTCCATTCCTCTAGCCCTCTCAACACTGTTCCTTTGGCACATGAACAGCCCTCGTGTTAAACAAATACACATCACAGATTGAAATGGTCCGTGAATAGTATGGACATACTGCCACCTGTTACTAATATAATGCTGCGCAAATAGTATAGACACTTGTTTACTTATGTGTGAACAGCCCTGTACTGAATTAGGCTTTCCCCTGTACTGAATTAGGCTTTCCATGCTTTATGCTAAGTACATTCATCACAGAGTTACATGATTCATAAATAATACTGACATACCACCATACAGTAAAGGCAAAGAATTAAAACAAGACTGAAGGCCACACATTTTCCCATACGTGCAGAGTTTTTACACTGTTTGTGCTACATAAATGTGTGCCATACATGAAACAGTCCCCCCAGCAGCATAGAAAATGTTACTAAGTATGTAATGCTTCAGTGGCCATGCACCATCAATATTATCATAAGTGTATACCTTAATTATACCAGTTTCAAGAAAAGTGCCACTGGCAACAAATTATAAGAACAATGATCAACAATAAGTCTGGGACATACAGTGTTATAACAACTGTTATAATTTTTAAATTCCATGTATGCTAATTAATACTCAAGTTAAAGGGGCATGTTATATAAATATTGCTTTACATACCAGCCTCCACTGGTGAGGTAGGAACTTCAGTTTGAGTCAACACATAACATGGAAACACTCAGCTATGTAAACCAAAAGGGCACAATGAAATCCATAGTAATGACAATGCCTCAACCACAGCTAAAATAAAGATTTTATGGCTGTACTCTACAACAGATATGGGAAGTTAATAAAAGACTTGAACAATGTTAAATATGAGGTTCTTAACAGTGGTGCTGCTAAAGATTGAGTCCTGGGATGTTAAACTGTGTAGACTGGTAAATAGTGCTTGGTGTTTGAGAGAATCATAGTGTCTTCATTTTTAGAGTCAAGCTATCCCTGTATATGAAGACAAAGCAGTACTAAAAGTCAAGAACTACTTGTCGAACACAGGGTAATATTCCAGAACACCTAGATCTTCAGACTTCAACAAGTTACAATACTTTGGATAAAACTTACAAACTGGAAAGTGATAATTTTGCTACAAAATGTCAGTCTTGAATTTACCTTACTTATAACTGCACACAAGATAAAGATAAAAACAAAGGTAAAAATTTTCTTAATCCAATGCCTGAAATATAACATAATGATTTTAAACCTGCTGACCACACAGTGGTCAGCTTCCTGATCATTGTCCACATAAGACAAAAATCATAAGCCTGTAGGTTAACAAACAATAAATTATGAATGACCATAAAACTTATTAAAAAAAACTTAACTGCACTTTCCTTTATTCACAATTTGTTAGTTGAAGGTACTGGGTGTTGTAACGAAAGGCTACTGTAATGTGAGAGCCAAAATGTTATTTTTAAGTGTGTTATTTAATGATGATATTTATTACTAGGATTATGCACCATCAATAACAGATGAATGAATGAGTGAGCAACATTTATTGACAGGGGAAATTCAGAGCATTCAGAGAAAATCCTACTCCACTGCCACTCTGCGGTGACCACAACTCCAACATTAACAGGCCTGGGAATAAACCCAGGCCTCTGTGAGGGGGCACCAACTACTAAGTGCCTCAGCCAAAGTGTCAGGTGGTAACCAAATTCAATACACAAAAACTCAGCACAATCAATAATTTGTCACTTTTACTTATTAACTGGTGCAATGAAGCCATATTATTGACATGAGGCACATTAGACCACATCCTCAAAACAACACTGCTATATACCTTGAACACATTCCTACACACAGTGAAATCCCAATAAAACAAACAATGAGTTCAAACTTCAAAATCGTATTATACCGCAACACTCTTACAGTTAGGAAAGTGTGCAATAATCTGTTTCCCTTGTGTTTTTTGCATTTCAACATATGAACTCTCCCACTAATCTACTATAATAATTGTAGCCAGCATTGGACTGTATGAAATTACAGTCTCACTCACTACATATGCTGGAAAAATAGCCTGACAAAATAAGACGTGCTCATACCTACAAATAATTTTCTACTGAGAAAACTCCACTGCTGCAATAAAAACCACAGATAAATCTCATGAGTGTTTCATGATGCCAGATTGTTTCCCATGATCAGTACCACCTGATATTTCTTTCCATGCAATTTCAACTGTAGCTTAGTGTTATGTCCTCAGTAACTACAGAAATCTACTTTCTTCCATTAACAACTATTTTATTGAGAGTAACTGGATACATATTTTGGCACAAGCTGTGTGCCATCATCAGACCATACCACACAGCAAAGACAGTAGTACACCTCAATATACCTACACGTGGAGTGTATTAAGGAGCAAGTGCATCTAAATGTGGCATAAGAAACACACCTGGGTTATAATGTGTGTTTTGGGTTACAGACATAAGTTTTTGAGATTTAAACTTACTTACAATTACAATCAAAACAGTCCTATATAAAATCACATTTATTTGTTGTTTAACGATGTGTTTTGTGTGTCTGGTGCTGGTCACATTGTAAACAGTCTATTGTAAAGTTTTATATTTTATGATACTTGGTGAGCAGATATTCAGGTAAAAATGCTACTGAAATACTGAATTTTGATAACACTCTCTTAATGGACCTAAAACGTTTTAGCGATATAATATCAAATAACTCAAAGAGATAAAAAATGCAGACCATCTCAGTAGAAAGTGTAGGGTATACAGTTAGATGTGCTATTCACTATGCATTTTATGATGTAAAATTACGTCAAAAACAGGTCTGGATACCTCCGTAGATGCCATTTAAATATGTATTCTTCAACACATATGCAACGTTGTCATAACTTGTTTAGTAATCTTCCTTTCTTAATTAATCACAAACCATCTCTTCCCTTAAAAATGATAGTATAATGGTGTGCTGTTCATATCCAAACTTTGCCTCTTTTATGCACATCAGCAAAATTGCAAAAAGTGTCTATTAGCTTCGTCATGTCTGTAAGTCCGTCTGCCTGCGTGCCTGCCTGCCTGTTGGGTCTGTCTGCATGGAACAATGTGGGTCCCACTGGACCAATATTCAAGAAATTTGGTATTTCAGTATTTTTTGAAAATCTGTCAAGAAAATTCAAGTACCATTAACCTCTGACAAGAACAACGGGTACTTCACGTGAAGACCTACGTACATTTACGATAATATCTCAATGAATTCTTCTAAACACAAGAAACATTTCAAATAAAAGTTGCAGAGAATATAAAAAAATACAAGCATATATGATGTACAATAATTTTTTTTTTTGAAAATCATGCCATTTATGAGATAATGTGAAAAAATATGGTACTGCCAGACAGGCCACAGATGACATATAATGCAGCACCAAACAGATGCAACTGCATGCCAGTTTACTAAGGCAAGAATACAGATACATTCATAACAAGTAATACTTGTTGCTTCAATACTGATTAATTCTGTCTGATCTCATACGTTTTATCATAAGAGTTACAAAAACTGAGAAAATGGGCAACAACTTTATGATCACTATAAACTGTTTAAACAAATTGTAGGTCTAAAGAACAGCATGTGCAAACAAATATTCTTTTGTTTCAGTGTTGCATTGGGCACATTACATGCAGACCTACACACATATTACTGTTGGCAACATCATACATTTGCCATAAAAGCACTGTTGTACGACACTCACTACTTTTAAACAGCCGACAGTAACATTTAGCCCAACAACACACACAGAATGCATATTTGTGTTTCCACAGCAACAATGGCTACATTACACACATACTGCCTGTCTTTGTGTCTTATCCCGAACACTCTTTATTGTAATCTACAAACTTTAAAAACGGTTTCAAATTACAAAAATTCATACATTCATCCTCATTATATGTGATGGTCCAATGATGGCATACAACACATGCTAAAATAAGCGCTCAATTACACCACACAGAAAAAGTTGTTCACAGAAAACAAGCAGATTGTATCCTGAAGCATCAGAATAACTAGCTACATGTGGGAAAAATAATGGCAGCATTTCCACTCTTTGGTTTTTACATACAAATATTTCTTCATGTGACATATATTGCATTAAATAAAAAAAAATATATGTTTAGGCAATACAGTAGCTCCTGTCTGTCAGCAACAAACCTGAATGAAATAAATGCTTCCTTTGCAATGCAGTGTGTATTTCAAAGAAACTTGCAAAACAACATGTTTTTGAATTTATACTTCATAGCTGTTTTTGTAGGTACATTTTGACATCTCCTTATAACATCCACTTAAGATGATTCTGTACAAACAAACAAAAAGTTGAGGATTCCATTTTTCTCATACCATTGGATAATCAATTCCCAATGTTTTGAGACAAAACAGTAGCTTCATTTTCAAGGGCTGAAGGAGTTAAAGGTATTTATGATTACCTTGTACTCAGAAGGCTTCACACTTCTTACATGTAATTTGGTCACATATTACTAAGTTGCTGTTGTGTCCATTTTGTTGCAATTACACATTTTTCCAATTCCCCCCTCCCCCCAAAAAGCATTTACAGAGCTGTAACATGATGTTTAATAAAGAACACATAAATAGGATCACAGTATATTTGAGTGATTTTACTGCTCTCATTTAACTGTGAAACCTACACACCCCACTTCTATTTCACTTCTCAGCAGTGTGGGCTGTTCTCATATAATGGTTGCTGACTCCTGATACAGACAATAATTGTAAATGTTTGGTACAAAATTATATAACTATTGTAACTATAGATCTGTAATATGAGTGAAACTGTACAACAATGGGCTGTGTGTTTCTTTATCAGTCTATATATATATATATATATATAAACATTTTTCAGTATTTCAAAAATAAAAAATTTTGAATATCAGCAATACTTCATATTAAAAGTGGATCATATCATTACTCTTTATGCCTTAAAGATAATGAAATATAAACACAAAAGCACAGAAAGAGAATCACATATGCATAGCCAGATATATATCTGCCAGAACTAATGATGATGAAATACAAATGCATCTGCCAGGAAGCAACATACAGAATCAGCAGCAATATCAAAATTATACAGCCAAATATTTAACAAAAAGAATCACTCAGTGCTTTGCTTTCTACAAATAGAAGTGTACCAATTTAGATGACAAAGAAAAGCAAAACAAAATAATAAACTTAAGTTAAAAGTAATAAGGTTATCCTTCAATTTCCATAGGACTGCCGCATTCATTATATATACATATATATTTCAATCCCATTATAGGCCTGGATGGGCCCTGAGGGTTCCAGAAGGTTGAGGCTCCCAGATTTCAAGACAATCGGCACAAGAAGGTGGCAAAGTTGTCAGCCCTACGCCCCGGCCGCCTTTACCCCCCAGGAAATATTCCTGGCACTCATTTTTGTTAGAGGTTGAGTCAACCCCAGGGCCATAGTGGGGCCAGAAGGATTATGTCAATGAAAAATTCCAGTGACACTATTGGGAATCAAACCCGCGACCTTCTGGTTTGTGGTGCAGTGCCTCAACCAACTGTGCCACTGCGTACCCCGCATTCATGATATTATTGTCAGATATTGAATGTTTTATTTCTAGACATTACAAAAAAGCAAATGGTGGGGGGGGGGGGGGGGCAGGGGTTTGTGATATTTAACTGTTTATTGCCAAAAGAGGGGCACAAACTGTATTTCACTTACAGCTCAGTTGATGCCAGTATTACTCTAAGCACCAAAGTAAAGTGATACCAAATTACACACATATATATCAATTAAAAAAACAAAACAAAACAGACTGAATTTAAAGTAAAGCTACAGCTGGCTGAGTAGAGAAGTCAGGATATTTCTGACTTCCAGTGCCATAATTTGTGTCTAATTTTGGAATGAGTAATATAAAACACCAACAGGTATAAACAATTTTCAGGACAAAGGATTTCTTTCAATTTCATCTGGAGCAGATAACATAAGAAAGCAAATCATGTTAGCCAAGAAATATATTACTTCATAAAATCTTTAAGATTTGATATGCATATGTTCAACAGTTTTTGGTTCAAGAAATATTCATTTTATTAAATACACCTCCTAGGTGCCCCAGAGTTTGCTGTAATGGCATTTCACTGTATATCTAGGAACATCAATGCATTTACCATATTTACTCAGTACTTTACACACATACATAAACATTTGTGTCTCAATGCTGTGGTCCAAACAATGCAAGTATATTACTTCATGGAGTATAATTTTACATGTTTTGCCAAGGATGGGAAAATCACAGCTGCATAATATTGAAGAAATGTTATGTGAGAAGGACGTGTACTTCCACTCTTTCTCAAGTAATTTATAACCATTATCATTTTGAACCCAGCTGTTAGTTCTCACACTTCCCCATGTCTGATGCACTTTTAAAGGGCTCCTTGTTATTGCCAATTTTATCAAACTTAATATGACCACAATAAGGCACCCGACACATAACTTACTTTACACGGAGCCCCACCGACAATAAGGCTATTTACCTAACAGCATTCTCGCTCATGCTTGTCTTTCATTTTCTGAGAAGAACTGCCCACATATACTGACTATAATCACTCCATCTTAATAAAGAAAGGGGAAAAAACAATATGAAAGGGAAAAGTACGTGTAACAACAGGGAATGTATATTTAACTTGACTTAGGGTAGTACTGTACATTTTCTTGTTGCATGTAACAAAAGCTTGACAGGGTTCGTAAGAGGAGCAACAGTTAAGGCAATATTAAGAAAGAGACAGTAAATGCTGACCAGAGATCACAGAGGATGAAACACCTGAGCAGTAGCATGTTACAAGCAATGCACTGCGACAACATGAGTATTATTAAGGATTGTTCAGGTACAACAAAACTTTTATGGGATACACAAGAACAAATTCATGTTATGTAAAACTGAGACAAACATGTTTCATCAACTAAACAAACAACTATTTTTCTTTTTAGTAGCTGAACTAATTAACTTACAAAATCTGATTTTAATTTCCCTAACTATGAAGATAGCTGTATTCTGGGCAGTAATGCCATGCCATCTTGGTAAAAGTGTACTGCTGTTTCAGAAGATACTGCTCCCTCCAATATCACTCAAAATGATAACAAAGACAGCAGGTTCATGCAGCATCAGAAACTTGAAGCACCAAGGACACAGGAGGTAGCACAATCATCTGAAACACAGCTACACTTCTAATAGGTGAAGCAGTGTCACATCCCAGATGGCAGCAGTCTTCAATTTGTAAAGTCATAATTGCTTGCACATTTACAAATAGATGCCTTAGCATGGCGTGAAACATAGTGTAGCTGCATGTTCACTTTCTTTATTTGATTCAATATTTGCAAACTTAAACACTTCCTCCATTGCAATCAATAAAAATATGCCTCCTCTCACGTAAAGTTAATCATACAAGTCAATGACCTACATTTCACAGCCCAAGTTGCCAACGTGAGTTCTAACAAGTGACTAAGAAGCCAGCATTTATGTCAAATGTAAATCATAATCAGTAGCCCCTTATACTGTTAATACCTACAGCAAACATACTAGCATCAAAGCGCATATGGGCAGCAATGACTTCCGAGTCTTTTCATACTGTGGTCATCTCAGTCACACAGCTACCTTGCCACAGACACAAACAGGTCTCCCATCCCCACACTGCATAATGAGCATTACTCCTTAAACCAAGGCATGTGTCAATGAAAACTGATAATATAAATACTGAGGGTGATGGGAGGAAGTACATGTACATGCAAATTACATGACTGTTGTCAGGTTAGTTTACATATTTAACCAGAAATTTGTAGCTGCAATTTCAGTGTAAAAGTAATGTATTTTCATTCTTTTAAAATTACTGTCTGGAAGCAACTGACCGTAAAGTATGTGGTGGTGGTGTAAGTTATGCAGGTAAATATGGTATGTGCATAGTATATAACACTTACTTATACATTCAACTCATTTATTGGTATCTCACACAAAACACACATGTACATACATACACACACACACACACTTTGTAGCAAATTTACATTGACATGAATAAGTCTTTTTGGTATTCAGTTACTGTACCAAGTGTATATGAATCATGCCAAACATCAATAAAGTAAATCATTTATATGCATGTGGGAATGCATTTCTTTCTTCCAATACATGAAAGCATTCTTAATATATTGATTTCGATGATTTAGGATCCAGTTAATCGGAATTTATGGTGGTATTAATATTATATTAATCTAATTAAGTTACTATTCAATTACATTATGCTTAGAACATACTTTTAGCAAGAAAAATTCTTGTTAATTACATTTAAACACTACAAATAGGTTTTTACACAATTACATATGTTATAATTGTAATAAATAACAATTAAGTTGAAATGCCGAACATTCTCATATTAACATCATGGAAGTATAATCAGGTTTTATTCTTCACTGGTTATACACCTGACGAGTATTAACGTACAAAGAACTATAACTTGCTATAAATAAGAAATTATACAATAATACAAAGAGTGGGTGGAAAAAATATCAAACAATACAATGTAACGCAGCAAAAGGAACCAGTAATATCAGGATTCTCTTCTCATTATTTTAAACTTCCTGAATATCAGTCATGAGAAGCTTAAGTTTGAAACTTATTATGCAGACATTTTCAATTAATAAATTCAACAACATTCAACTGTCTGTGAATGTGTCAGCATTACTAAACATCTGTACTGCGACTCATAGGGTTGGGCTCTTCTGCACGAGAAACTTTGCGTTCTCTCTTGGCAAACAAACCTCCAAGGAAGGACTGCTGATGAATCATCTGCTTGGTTCCTTTAGCATTAGAAAGTGTCACATTCTGAGGTGATGAGTCATGACTAACAGTGCTGGCAGATATGGACTGGAATGAAATGGACATTCCGCTGTCCAGAGATCCCATACTTCCTCTCCGCTGTGGTTTATCACCTGGAAATACACACCCAAATTCTTTCTCGAATTCCTAACAAACTTGCACTTCACTCGCAGGTGCCCAACTGAATTTGAGAAATCTAGGATGGTGGACTAGGATAATAAAACTAGAATGCAAGAAAGTAATGGGAAGGTAAGGCACGTCAATGTGTTCGAACCCTCTTATGTTAAAGGAGAGCTGGTACAGTATGCTACTTACACTGCTCATGAATATCTAGAAGAGAGTTGCTGAGAGCAGATCTCTTGAGCACAGTATCAGGTACATGACGTTCCCTGTCGCTCTCTGGATAACCATCAGTGTCACAGCCCCCCAGCCCTGATTGTACACACGGACACACCTCCACATCTGCTACTCCACTGTCTCTATTTTCAGTACTACCACGACCCCCGCGGCCACTCTTCTGACGTTCTAGTTCAGCATCAATGCGCAGGTTTTCCATTTCATCCATTTCGCTAATCGATTCTCGCAAATCTTCAGCAAATTTACAACGATCATGCTCATTGCGTGCATTAAATGTCACCAATAATTTATTATCTACTCGTTGAGACAATTTGATACCATACTGGTAGTCTGCAAAATAAAGACAAGAAAAATTTATTCATTTATAGTGGTATGACAATTTCTTTAAAGTATCATCAGTGTCATAAAATTATATTCTGTGTAAAAAATGATCTCATATACAACTGTTTCACATACTACAATTTCTAATCTGAATGTGAAACTACTACATGAAGAGAGTAAGTATAATGACTGCAGGATGAAAGAATTACTTGGTACACTACTAACAAGCTTCAATGAAAAAATGCTTAACCCATTTAAATCATACTACTACCTCAGTTTTCCTTCAAAATGTAATACATTCTCATGCTAATTTCATTGAAAATCCAATTCTGAATAAAAATGTGTATGGAAACAATAAATCTGTATTCCTTTTTCTCCTCTGCAAAGTACTATTTATAGCAGTCCCTGCTGAACTCAAACCAATTCACAATCTTCTTTTCGTGAGCAATGTGTTCCATGCCATTCAAAACAAACACTGAATTATCACACAACATAAATATCCAGTAATAGCAGCTACATTGTACAAACAGGGAAGATTGCAGTAAATATATGTACTTTTTAATTATGGAAGTAAATGTTCATTGCTTTAGATGTTGTATCCACTTAATGGCATTCAAATCAGAGTTAACACTCTAGGTTGTTACAAGTATTGGAAAACACTATCAATTTATGTAGTAATTATAACTTTTGATGGTGGAAATGTGAAGTCTGAGGCTGAAAATAATATTTTTTGCCTTACAGAATTTTTAATTTTATATATCAAGAGGACTGGGGTAAAATGCGCCTGTCGCAACTTGAGTTTCTGGTCAGAAAGGGAGTGGTACAGATGGTATGCTGTGAATGTGCTTCTTACACAATCATTACATTATATCAGACTGAGGTTTTCACACTAGGGAACAGTGGGTGAGGTTCTGTCTTTGGGATGCCATGTGGTCAGGCCAATAAGCACTAATACATCAGCGCAACCTGCTGCTTCCTCTTTATGCAACTTCAAAGTATGCCAGACAAATTCTTGTCACAATTCTGCAGACTCAGAACTGATGCACAAGTGCAGTTTGTTAGGGCCTGCAATGTCCCACATTGCCATGTATTAAATGCATCCATTCATGTTACGATAAATATTCAGATTCAGGTTTTCTAGGTTATGACATCTAAAATTTGTAAATGGTTAACAACACTTTATAGAGGCACCTCTTACACTTAATATGATGGCACCAGTTTCCTCCAAAACAACAGTAACAACTTTCAGAATATATGGTGTCATGAGCCAGAAACAACAATCAGAAACTTAACAACCATGAAAATCTCAAAACTTCTATTCACTGCATATACTTAAGTTAAAAACTATGTCGGCACATATATGATGCACACAAGATCAGTGACTGGAACACGTCTGACTTACATGGAACTTCAAACAGCATGACTACCATACCACAAAGTGGTAAGCTCCGCCGAAATGTGTATGTTACAGAATTTTTCTTTTTGCTTAAGATTTTAGTAATAACCAGAAGGTCGTTGAAAAGGAAAACTTCCCTCTGATGAACCCCAGGGCGCTCCTTTTTATAAATGTCTGGAATTTCATACAGGCGACAGTAGCACACCAGCCTTCTATGTGGAAGTGCCATGTTCTGCATAAACAAATAGGCACACACAAGAGTCACTTACGTTATATCAAGAAATTAAAACAGACATACCTCAAAAAGTGCAAGATTTAAATAGAAAAGAAAGACAACACAAATACACAAAAAAAAAAAAAAAAGTTCACAACTACTACAATCCGTTAACAATCAGTTCTCATTTCACACAAGAAATATTTGATGACAATTTCATCGCAGTAGTTCTTAATCCCTCCCATGTCATTTTGAACATATTCTGTATGTTTTAATTCTATGAATGATCCTAGATGGCACAAGGGAGTCGTTTGCCACACTGGACTGGCATAAGTGAAATAAAAAAAAATCAAAATGTTGGAACAAAAGATGCACAGATTTAGGAATTTTCATAAATTTCTGTGACACAGAAAATGTTAAGGTCACATTTTCAAGTTTGGACTCATCTAGCTCACACACTTTTCAATTCCGAAACACTTTTTCAGAGTACAACAATAATAAAAATAACATGATAAACAGAACATTCTTTAGTGTTTGTATCTCCTTAATCATGTATTTTATTCTGCAGAAGGATACTTAGTACATAATAATGATACACATTAATAATGTTATTGTTTTTTTGCTATCATTCAGTGCAGAATCTTTTGTCTTCTAGGTTGCTATCCAAAAATTTAAAGACTAACCTTTTGGCGCCGGAATTATTTTTTTTAATTTTAGCACACCCTGTATATAAAATGTGAATAATACAGGAACCAAATATGTTAGAATTATGAAACAAACTGCATTTTGAAGAGAAAAAAAC
>Ga0123354_10011544_pt1 | contig 13662 bp, 4 predicted proteins | sample TergutLab28metaG_2_FD_97872 | JGI IMG/M metagenome (GOLD analysis project Ga0123354, IMG submission 97872) | Labiotermes labralis P4 segment gut microbial communities from Petit-Saut dam, French Guiana - Lab288 P4 | ecosystem: Host-associated > Arthropoda: Insects > Digestive system > Gut ... | reverse complement strand
TGTTTTCTAGACCTGGAGCCGCTATTTTTTTCATTCAAGTAGCTCCTCAATTGAACTCACGAGGCTCACGAGGCTGAGTGGACCCCGTTCCAGACCCACTACTACTCAGAAAATCTGGTAGCGTCGGGGATCGAACCCGGGACCTCTGTATCTGTAGCCAGAGACTCTGACCACTAGACCACAGAGGCGGTCCCAGACAGAGGAACATGGATATAAAATACGACAAACATGTACCCTCACCCGCCACTTGTCACAAAACGCATCAACAGTATCTCTCACTGGTTGCACCTGTTTGAATTGCACAAATAATCACGCCACTTCACAGTTAAAATAGAAGAAAACTTCCTTCGCATAAACGTAGCCAGTAAGTATAGACAAGTAAACTTTACATTAAATAAATTAGTCTTTAAAAAAGGCTGCAGGTTTATTTGGTTATAAGGCTCAAAACAGGGTCCAGAGGTGGGTTCTTATGAACACGACATGGGATTATAGGTTTACATAATGTACGCGATCATCCTTTTTGCACCTCGTTTGCCCTGGCTTGCTCCGTGCGGTAGGTGAAACTTCTTACGGGGTACGGGTGTGGTTTATCGAATCACAGATAGACTTCATTATTTGTTTGTTTGATTGTTTATTTGTATCTATGGTGCAAAGTCTGAGCTTATCCAGTTAATCAAACAAAAATCATGTTCAAAATAAAGGAAAACCAACAGTCACTTCATTCCCCAACTTGTAACCTGTTGTTTCCATTGGCCACACTCCTCACCACGTCACTCGTGCCGCTCTCTTACTCGACTGCTAACCGTTAGTGACCCAATTCCGTTATCTGCTGCTAACCGTTTTTTTCCGTTTAAAGCTGTCTGTATGCAACTCCTCCCGCTTATCACAAAAAAGGTTCTTGAATGTACGTTGACAGTTTAAATTTAAGACGGACGGTACCGAACTGCCTGCACCTGACGCCAGCAACTTCTCTCTCTCTGTTGTACCAACAATGTTCGGTTGGAATAAATTTCGGTATTTTTTTTTTTTGAGCAGCTGAACGACGGAAATTTATCCATTTATTTCGATACTTGTTACCATGAAATACACCTCTCATTACTTTTCACAGCATATATTACTTTCCCAATATTCTACGCTGAAAATTCAATAGCTTAGTCTACTGTTTCATAATTTTAACTTACGAGCGATTCTACAGTCATTTCTTTGCTACTGAAATTCACACGTCATAAAATATTGGATGCTGTCCATAGACAGCGCACATTTCTGCAAAGGAGGTACCCTGTTTTTATGAGACCGGAGAGCGTTGTATTCTCTTCTTCGTCCGAATCCAATATTGATGACCAATACTCCGGCTCAATCCAGAGGCTGTTCCTGAAGCCACAGCATGACTGAACTACATCTCAACCACCCATCCAGTGACTGACTCTTTAAATGAAACAAAATTTTTCACTGTCAGTATGCAGCAAAGACGTATGTAGTAATAAGACGCTAATTTAAAGATTACTGCAGTTTCTATGGTGACAGTGTGGCTCGCTAGATGTTTATTGAACTTGCACACAAATACATAGACTCCATCTTCTACCTTGTATAAGAGAGGAAAACATTTCTCCGAAACGTCGGTAAATTTATATCACATTACACGCCATTTCGTCGCAGAGAAAAATGATTTCTTTATCCACCGCTGTGAGAAGCTCAAAATTGTCGAGCTTTTCAAAGAACATACAAAGAATGCCCAAGAAACTACATTAGTTCCATCGGGGTGGAAATTTAACCATATAAAGCACAGGGGTAGCACATAAAGTGTATGTTTTAACTGTGAGATATGGCACAATTTGCCCTCAAATATATCTCTGATTTTCCAGTAATTCTTACTATAAACAACAATTATTTCCCAGATTGTCTCTGCGATGGACTCTTGGTTCAAAAATATGAGGAGTAACATACAAAACTATAATTTTGCCTTTTTTTTTTTTTTAAGTGTATGAAACTTGGTCTCTCACATTGAGAGAGAAACATAGGCTGAGGGTGGCTGAAAATAGAGAGTTGAGGAATGCATTTCGACGTAAGAGGGATGAGGTAGCAGGGAGAAGCATATAGCAAGTATGGGAGACAAAAGGGGTGCATACAGGGTCCTGGTGGTGAGACCTGAGAATGTAAGACAACTTGGAAGACCTAGGTGTAGATGGGAGGATCATTTTGAAATTGATCTTCAGAAAGTTATATCGGGAGGCAGGGGCTGGACTTAACTGGTTCAGGAAAATGATAGGTGGAGAGCGCTTTTGAATGCGGTAATGAACCATCGAGTTCCATAACATTCAGGGATTTTCTTGATTGATTGAGGACCTCTTAGATTTTTTGAAAGGATTCTGCCCCATGGAGTTAGTTAATTAATGAACTGTCGGTGTTTTCTGCGAAGCAGAAATTAATTTATTAAGTAATATTTTCATAAACGTCAGGCTGTAAATGACTACTCACGTCTTCGAATTTCATTTTTCATTATTACTACAAGAGCTTTCATCGTGAAAACTGTATTTCCTCATTCCAGTCACATGCCAACTTGCTTGACTGCATCACCTGAACAGTGCGTGTCCTGTACAAAATCAGGTCTGTCGTTACATAACACTTAATTTCTAACACAGTACCTATTAGGTTCCAATATTGCAAAGATTTCAGACACTTATACAGTGTATTCCTTCGTCGAAGTAAAAATCCGCGTTTCATATCCCAAACAAAACAACTTCCAAAATTAATGTTCATTTCAAGTATCTTGGAAAGTAGGCCTATACAGCATTATAACAGCTTCCAGTTGAAAAATAAGAAATATTTTCCCAGTTACTTACAAAAGTACAAGTTCGGGTGACACATTTTATTGCTTCTTAACCAGTATTTACTGCATGGTACCCAGATACCGCAGTTAATTACGTACATACCAAATTGCTAGATCAATACAAACGTAGAAGGAATACTTTCTGAATCCATTCTCAGCTCCGCAGCAAGGTACTGCCTACCAGTGTAGACGACGTCACATTCCAGAACACCGTAATTTTTATTATCTTCACCGTCAGAACCTCAAGCCTTGCAGTTTACTATATACTGACTTGCAACAAAACCACAATATTAGGCTGGTTAGTTATCAGTGATAAATAGAATGCCTCTCTCTAATTAAGAGGTTAATTTCTTCTTTTATTCGCAACCATACTCGATTCTGTCTGGTCGTCCATGAAAAGCAAGGCACTAGTGTTTCAAAAATCAAAACCTTTAAATCTCAGTACTAACTACATACACCACCTGCTCCAGTTTGTCCACACATTTCAGTTTAATGTTTCCTGTTACTCACACAACAATATCGACAGCATTAACTTATTCTTTGGGTAATGGAGAGGGACTGCGTTCCGTGTGAAAAAGGAAATTGATTTGTTTCATGTAATTTAGCCATTTCACGTAATTTGCTTGCTGGAAAAAGTGACGATTGGGCTGGATTTTATCCACGTACTTGGGTTTTCCTCTGTGAGTACCATTCCACACATAGTCTATACTCATCTTCATACTAATCTCATCAGAAGGAGAGGTCGGAGAAGTATGGAAACCTTCGAAGAAATGTTGTTTCATATTGGGGAACACTGGACAGGAAAGTACGTTTTTATTAAGTTTTCGTTAGTCAAATTGTAACAAAACCTACACAAAACCTCTGAACACTTAATCGTCAACATCCACTAATTTTCTATCATTATCTCAAAATTTTCATAATTCTATTTAGCTAATCCTATCATCAAAAACTCCTAAAGCAACAGGAAGCAGCACAAGTCGGTTAATAACAAACGGAAATCCTGCCAATTTCAACTGTCCTGTAAGTACCTGTCACCCACTGGGCGCTATTAGTAAGGTCCAAAATATGCGTACGTGGCATTAAACAAGCTGTTCCCCGTCGTTGCCACGTGATGGCGATCTTCACCCAAACCGCAAAAAAAAAAAAAAAATGTATAGAATTTTTTCAACTCTCTGTTTCACAGCCCAATGTTGGCCTGCATAAAGAGGCGCCCTGCCTCCACAGTCCACAACACAACGTGTCTTCACGTTGCCAGTCAAGTAATAACAAGGTTTACCGTAAAAATTACGGCACAATGGGGGAGCCAAATCGCACAGGTGTTCTGCGATCTTTGGTTACGCAAATCACCGCTCTGTTTAAAATTCAGAGAAAATGGAATTTCGCGTCCTCTCTGTCGGATTTGATATGAGGTTTGCCCCGCGGTGTAAATGATACATTTCCTTTTCTGGGATCTTACTTAACGTACGTTAGTAGCCAGTTACCGTGGTTTCGGGAAAATATGTTGGTTCCATCTTCAAGTACCAAGCAGTCTGAACTGCTTATCACCCCGGAAGAGCAAAAATATCATTTTGGATTGTTGTTAACAGACTCTAAATATCACGGATTAGGGAACATATCTCGACGAACGGGCTAAGGGATAAAGTTATCCAATACGTTCGGGTAATAATATCAAGCCAAAACTGAAGTGCGCGTTGTATAACTGAAGAATTCAAAACAATTACGTTAGTGTGGACAAAGAAGATAAATTTTAGAATCCTAGGCTCTGCCAAGATAATACCATGAAGAGTGGGAAGATGCATACTGGATTTACGTGGCACAGAATACCGTCCAATACCGGCCGCTTGTGAATATGTTCAGATATTTCCACAATCATTAGCAAAGTCTACGTTACGGTTCCTTTAGTTTCTTCAACTATGATATTTTTAAATATTTCTAATTTCCAACCCCACTGAAAACGAAAGGCTTGATGTGTCTCGGAGCGTTGCAAGTGAGTTTAATGGGTACGCTTAGCTGAAAACATGCAGAGAATGAATAAGAGACAATAATAATATCTGTCTGTTAAAGAATAATCTGAATAATAAGTATGCAGGAACAACTTTGAATTGTGGAAGCATCTCAACGATAATTCGAAGAGAGTGGAAAATGGACGAAATTTGTGCCTTTATGACCAGATTGTCAGTATCAGGACCTACCAGACACATAATGAGGTCTGACAAGAGCTAAGAATACTTAAATATTCTACATTCCCCTCTTATATGTGTTATTGCTTTACTTACAATCTTCAGAATGATCACTGATCGTAACACAACAGTTGTGAAATAAATGTGAAAAAACGCATGTCACAAACGTGTCATTAGTGAATATGAACACTGATGTATTGGGTTACGAAGTCCATAAGGAACCAGTCCGGATGCAAGGTAGCTTAAGTAGTTTCAGATAACTCTCTGTTGTTGTCTGAGTCACTGAATATTGTCTAGAGCTGACAGCAGACACATTTCCCGTGTTCATCAGCAAACAAAGGTATCGTCAGCAAAATGTCCGAACTGTAGGTGTGCTCCAGGAATTATAACTGATGCTGGGTATGGCTTGAATCCTCGTAATCGTGCATCAGGCCGCCTGAACCACTTTGCCCTTATTAATCATCGTTAGTAGACTCTTCAATTAACAGGAATAAACACTGAATTCTGTTTTTTTTTAAACATAGACTAGCTAATATTTAAAACTGCTACACAGATCCACCCCAGAAGACTTTCGTGAGCTGTCTATGAAGAGAAAAACTTTACCGGTTTGGAATCTAAAGGGAGGAAACCTTCGGATTTCTTATACTTTTCCACCGTCCAGTCTTATGATGCAAGTTCTCGGGCGGTTGTCTGGTGTGCTCCATCCATCGCATGCACATTCGCACTGTCACAATATTTTCCCCGTTAAATCCCTATACATTATTCTCGTGGCCGTCATCCGTAGAACCTAAGCTTATGTAAATATGTTAAGCCTAGAAATATCATTCTAAGCTTCCGAAACGGAGAATCAGTCATATTTACTGATTCCATGGCCAAAACCGCGAGTCACAGCAGTTTAAGTGCTGGAAGACTAGAAGTTGCTGTCTGTTACGTACCAACCCCATTCCATAGTCGGAAGTCTCGGCTTCATGTCTCAGCCCGGACACGTACTATCGTGAGTGATACATGGCAAGTTTTATTAGTTCTTGAAGCTGCGACGACGCCCTCAATTGGGCTAAAAGCCGTTGTTTCCAATTCGTCAGCCGCAATTCAATCATATAACGTTACACGACACAAGCAGCGCGTTTAAATGAAGAGTTGATCAGTCGACAAATAAAGGCCTGTGACGTGTGTAAGGTTTCAGGTTCTGAGTGACAGGGAAAAATTAAGGACTTTTGAATTGTGACGTCGTGAAGTTTGGGAGATCGGTACCAACGTTTCGGAGAATTCAGTCGTCTGTATATTCAAGACAGAAGGGTCTTCCTACCGCAATACATGGTAGCTAAATAAATTTTGCAACGTGTCTAGATATGTTACACTTTCGCACTGTAGTTTTGGTCTGTGATTGGATCTCTGGAGGTGGGATGGTCAGGCCTTGTCATGTGACATTGTATATATAAGGTCATCTCAGGTCTTCCTCTCGCATGACAGCCCCAACAATCCCATCCGTGGCCTGGTCACAGGGACTCGTTCTAATAAATGTCAAAAAAATTGAGGATATGTCTTTGTCCTAGAAGATTTCTTCCCTCCTCGATTTTTACTCACTACCTTTTAGATATTTCTATAGATCGTTTTCCCGAATGCTGCCATATTTCAGCTCTCACATAGCGTTTCACCTTCCTCTTAAAAGACCTCCGGAAGCTGCATCAAAAAATGGTTTCGTATTTGGTATACGGGATTAATTATCTTTCAACCCTCTGAAATATTAATTGCACGTAAATTAAGTCGAATAACGAGCTTCCATGTCGCAGTAAGCAAATTGTACCGCCATTATAAAGACGAACCAATCTGAACAGAACATGGCAAAAGTTGCAGTTTGTTATGCAAAACTTATGGATCACATAAATTTATTCTGTGTGAAAAATACAAATATTTTATATGAATTTAAGTGGTACTACTATGCTTTAACTTTTTGGCGCAGGAATTATTTTTTTAATTTTAGCACACCCTGTATATAAAATGTGAATAACACAAGAACCAAATATGTTAGAATTATGAAACAAACTGCATTTTGAAGAGAAAAAAACTGAGAGTATATACCATATTTAAAATATTCAGTACCTACATTTGTTGAATAAATATATAAAATGCAACTTTGGAGGTTAGCGGTGCGGTACGTCAACTATAGTTGACATTAGGCGTCAAAAGGTTAAGTAGTTAAAGCTTAAATTATCCGAAGTTGACGTGTATTTGTTTGTTCATAAGCGATTGTTTTCACATGCAGCAGTGGCGTGTCAGTTCTTGTAACAAAGACACAGTCATTTCTATATAATATAAGAAGTGTAATTTGGGCGCATTCACAAAAGTGCAAAAAGTGACTATTAATTTCGTCATGTCCGTCTGTCCATCCTTCCATCTGTTGGCATAGAACAATTAGCCTTCCACTGGACGGATTTTTATGGTGTTTGATATTTGACTATTTTTCTGAAATCCGTAGCACAGAAAATTCAAATTTTATTAAAATCGGACAAGAATAACGGGTACTATACAAGAAGACTAATTTACATTTTTAATCACATCTCGCTCATTTCTTCTTAGAATGAGAAATGTTTCAGTCGAACGTTGTAGAGACAAAAAAACATATATTTTACGTTCAATAACTTTTTTATAAAATCGTGCCATTTATGATTTAATGTGAGAAAATGCTGTATAGCCGGACAGACCACAGACGGCAATATAACGCGTGGACACTGTATGTTGGATACCTAAGGCTGCCAACACACATTCAGAATATGTAATATTTATGGATTTTTCACTGCAAAAATGGTTGCAGGAACGTGGCTGGATGCTACGTTACACGTGCATTGCCTGTCTTATTAATTACTACTTAAACAGTTTCAGGCTTAAAGGGTTTAACGGTTCTGATTTTTAATTACCATTAATTAAAGCTAAGACTGTAACGTTTTAACCTCAGCAAACAATATTTAATTTCAAACAAACAAACACACACACACACACACAAACACACACACAGGGACAACAAAGATCAATATCCAGATGTAACTGCTTGAGAGTTCAAGAATTAAAACATAATGAGTAGCCTTCCGATGCATGACCGTAATATTTGAAATGTAAATACACGTATTAATGCTATACCTAACATAATTGAAAACAAGGGCTAAACAACATCAACTAATAAGGCAAGGGGAATAATTAGTACAATTAAAACACGTCAAAAAATAAAAAATAAAAAACCCCTCCTCCTCCTCCTCCTCCTTCTTCTTCTTCTACTACTACTACTACTACTACTACTTCTTCTTCTTCTTCTTCTTCTTCTTCTTCTTCTTCTTCCAACGTCGCCAGGAATGGTGTTTTCCTTTCACATCAGACTTACCACCTCCAACTTGGTCCAAAACAAAGGCACAGTAAGTAACCAAGTACGATTGCACCAGCTGCAGTGTATCTCCCGAAATTAGTTAAACATAAATAACGTCAAGGTTTTGCAGGAATCCATACGTGAACGTCAGTACAACTCCATGAACTTTAACCTCGGCCACAAATGCAGGCACGTCGAAGAAAAACGTAATCGACACACACCCGACGACATTGCCATTTACGCGAATAATAATAATAATAATTATTATTATTATTATTATTTGAGATCAGGCCTTGAATTTCCTTCGTACTTCAATATTCTATACAAGATATCTGGCCCCAACTAATGTACAAGTTGCGATGAAAGCTAATGAATGATTGTCCGTAATTTAGCCGCTATACGAGTATCCTGACACTCCATATTATTACACCTCTCTTTAACCAGTTTAATTCTTTCTCTTAAATTGTACACCTGCTGATTCAGCCAGCATAATACTGTCCAGCTTCTCTGCCTGTTCCTTAGTCTACAATTTCAAACTCATATTCCCTGCTGCCATTCATAACTTTGCTGTACCTGCTCCTCGGCATGAATACTCACAATCTGCTGTTAGTAGTTTAAATCTTGTGGTTCCACAGTGCAGGTGACAAAACACGGGCCTTATCATTTGGAGCGAATTGTATGTGAGGAAAAAATTAAAAGTTGTAGATGGGAGGATACATAGAAGGGTAAGGTAAACAGCAGCAGAATCCAAGGGCACGAAACAAACTGCCTCATTATTGCAAAACTATAGACACTCGCAACTGAGAAAATGATGAGAAATTGTGAAGCTGAAAAACATTCAAACAAAGTGCCACACCTCAGTGTGCAGCACACACAGCTCCATCCAACAGATATTTCGTTATTCACTATAAAACAGAATATTTGGAATAATTTAATATCGCCAAAAAAACACATCGAAATTGTTAACTTTTGTTTAGAGAAATCTTCAGCGCTTCACTCACCATCAGCCATTAAACTCTCAACATTACGAAATTATTCTTATTACTACGATTATCAAATGGCACAGTTAAACACATTTTGAATCACTTCATCCAATCCACTCCTTTATATCACACATCTCAAAAAGTATACTTTCCTCTCACGTACTCAAACAAGTTGCAACGGATATACATATTGAGGTTATCCACCCAAAATTATACAAGAAAGTTTTCTTTCTTCCAAGTATACACAGCAAATTAATTCTTTCAAAATTTTCATACAATTCAGCGACTGGGTGTTCTGAGCCTGTTCAAATAATGAGAGATTTTAAAACTCGTCTTTCCATCTAGGTTTGGGCATTCAAACTTCCCTCTGTTATTTGGAAGAGTGCTGTGCTGAAGAGTGCTGTGCTGGAGAGTGCTGTGCTGGAATTCCAAGTTTATCTGTCGTTATGGCGCAACATAATTAGGCACTGTTTCCGCATTAATTGATATTTTACTTAAACTTCCTTCTTATTTTGCAGTAAAGTATTTTTCTTATTTTTCCCCTGCCTTATCAAATAACTCCCAGCAAATCTTATAAAATCCTATTATGTAGTCTCTATTTCATTTTTTCCCTAATATTTCAAATGTGACTACCAAGACACACAATATATTTAGCTTTCTTTGTTGTAATGCTGACAGTGCTTCTCAGTACAATCCTAGTAACTAACCAACTTGATGCACAAAATCTTGTTTTATAATAAGTTTATTAAATGCCTCTGCATTTTTCGAGCACTATGTGCTCATCATTAAGAGGTCAACATTGTATTACACAGCATCTGGTTATCATCACACCTGTAGTGTGACGAAACCACGTGGTTAGAGCACTTCTTCTCATTTTACTATAAGAATTTAATTCGTTTAGCGAGTCACATCTTAATGTGTCACAGTTAAGTACCAAAGGACCTGCGGCTACTGTTTCCTTCGTAACAAATATTAGCATCAGTGTGTTATGATCGCCATATCTCAGTGATGTTAAGACGCTGGAAGGTAAAAGTAAAACATTTCAAGTTATGTTTGGACGAACGTCTTCATTTGTCAACAAAGAGGCCCCCCGTTGTTTATCAAAGCAGCCATGAAACTTATATTACTACTAATTGGATTATGAAGGAAGCGGGAACTTAAGTAGAAGACAGGTAACATAACATCCGGACGGCCCGACCGCCCATATCAAGCTGCTCTGTTTGTTTTCTGGGTGGAGAATTGAAGCAGAAGACGCGTCAAAAACTGACAGCAACCCCCGAGCTGTGTCTGTATCCATGGAAATGTCGTGTAGACTTCTTGAAGCTACCAAAATTCTTTTTTTCTATCCCAAACATTAAAAAATCGCAAATTAATTCAAAATTTTTGGTTGGGTTGCGCTATTCTCAAATTCAGGGTGTTAAATTATGTTCATGGCTCAGTGCGGGCTATCCAGCTGTGTATTAATCCTTCAGCGTTGTGTTCTAAATCATTCGACCCAACCACATATAAGTATGGATTTACAAAGAACTTGAATGCCTCAAATTACGTGGCGCTGAGAATTACGAAGATCCCACATTTGGCTACAGCCAAAGAGAAATGCAGGAAAGTTCGTCTTCAGTCCCAGTATATTCAAAACTTCAAAATACGGAGCAGGAGTGCCACCCAGACGACCGCGACGTGCGTGAAGTAACAAACACCATAGCCCAGTGCTTTATTTTGCGAAAATATTCTCACGAATCACTGTCGGAGAATTCCTTCTTATATTGTGTATGGCGCAAATACACAAATATATATATATATACATATGTATACACATATATATGTACGTTTCGGGCGCTCTTTATGTAGCCATCTTCAGATAGAAGGGCCGAAAATAGACAACAGATGAAGTAAAAACAAAATATTTGCGGCATTCAAGATCACGAAAAAAACCAGTGTGGGCGCAGTTGCCTCGTGACACAACAATGGAAGTCTTCAAGATAAACCGCGCCTACGCGCGCGCGCACACACCCACACACACACACACACACACACACACACACACACACACACACAGCTCTATTTGCTCCACACCAGTTTATTTAACAAGACACAAAACTCAGTGTCTTACATTATATAATACGTCCACATGGCATTGTTGAATTCAGACATACTCTGCAAAGTTAGTGGAGAAATAAAGAAAGATAACAACATAAAATATTAAGAAATCAATGCAAATATTTATTACATGTCACACTTTAATGTGAAAATTCACCAGAATTATTCTCAAGACTAAAGACCTCTTGAGTTTTCCGAAGAAACCCCTTTGGAAAATACATTTATTTATAATAAAGTATTTATTTTGAAAGTCATCTACAATTGCTCATGTTCCTAAGTAACGCGAGTACAAATCACAGAGAAGGCTAACATGTGGTCAGGCGGTGCTAACAGCCGTGAAGGAAATAACCCACCTAATTTTATTACTTGCAGTTACTGTATGCCTATTTGTTTGCATAAACTGCAAATAATACGAAGTTCCTAATTGTAGGCATGCATGAAATGTGTTCCTTTAATGATTGTTTAATGTAGCTGTGCAAAGCGGAAAGCTTAAACCGCAATATGGTTACAATGGACATTGGCTTCTACATCACTTTGGCCTTGTCATCGCCGCAAGATCGTTTATAACCCAACGTTCCCCGTCAGCGCAATGAAGTGTACAAATAGATAACACTATATGAAAAGGTACTTGTAGGTGGAATGCCAGGGAATTGTGCAGTGTAATGGAACGAGCTTTCTGTTGGACTGGGAAAGCAGCATCGGCAATGTTACCCGCTGCACTGATTAAGGTCGTTCCTTGGCACTAGTTCAGAAGTGTCGGTGTTTTTAAAAAAAATCTACATTTCCGGAATTAGAACAAGGAAGAAAGTTCATAAAAAGAGATAAAATAAAGTTAATTAACGGAATCTCGTACGCAACAACTGTTGTATTAACGTGGATTCTTACCGCACTGATAGCTCCGTCTCATTCGCAGAGCCACAAGACGGTTTCAAAAGACTTCGTGTCACAACGTGTATTGTATTGCGACTCTGCTTTACTTTAACCCTTAACCTGCGAAGGTGGAGAATATGGTGAGCTCCTAATAATGCCAGCAAATGGCAAATGGTATTTAACTCGGTGTTTAAAGAGTTAAATGTCATTTTAATGGGTCTGTCATGAAGGTTGATGTATTAAATACATTATACTACGGAAAATATGTGGGCTGGGTAGTTCTGTAGGTATAACGACTGAGCTGCGGGTTGGAGGGTCCGGGATCGAATCCCGGTGGCCCGAACAGACAGGCACTGGGGCTCACCCAGCCTCCTGTACAATGGTTATCGGGTCTTTCCCGAGGGTAGAGGCTACCAGGGCGTGGGCCTGACCCCTCCCACCTCCATCTAGTACCGAACATCCTAGAAAAGAGTAGAGATATGCCTCTAATTACCCCAAGGGCCTGCGTGGCCTATGAAAAGGATGAAAACTTACCTACTACAGAAAATATACTACTTGAATTTCCTACCGAACTTCGTAAGGTCAAAAGGTAAATCTCACTTGATAGCAGGCTAAACAGGTCCAGAAGGAAATAGAGGTTTAGCTGTACTCTTTTCTTAACCTCAGAACTAGATGGGGGTGGGTGGTCAAGGCTACGCCCAGGTCGCTGTACCCCCGGGAAAGAGACACACGACCCATTTTACAAGAATTTTGTTTGGTTCCAAGTTCAGTCTAGAGAGGTTCGGAAAATATAGTTTGCACCGAGATTCGATCCTCTGACGGATCAAACTTCGTAGCTGTTACATTTCTAAATTGTAAAGTGTGGGAGACTGGAATTTGAACACATTATTTTATGTGGGCTTAAAGAAGAGTTAAAATTATTTTCGTTCGTAGCCCAATCACGAAGAGTCATTCTGTAAGGTGGCAGGTTGCGTTTGACTTCAGCCAACTCCTTCGTTTACCTTACATTTTATTTGTTTTAACTTAATTAAATTAATTACCAGTCATTTTCTGTCATTACTGCTGGTTGCATTTATGTCACTTGTGTATAATTTTATGAGGTGTTATGTACAGCTCTGTTTTGTGGGTGTTAAAATTACAAATTATTTTTTCGGAATTATAAAAATTCTTAGTAATGTCACATGTACCAACTCCTTTCAGTCGAGAAACACTCGACGTGTCAGAGAAGTGTTACTCCGAAGTCACGAACACAGGTTATATTATATTATATTACATTATATTATATTATATTATATTATATTATATTATATTATATTATATTATATTATATTATATTATATTATATTATAT
>Ga0123354_10011542_pt1 | contig 13663 bp, 8 predicted proteins | sample TergutLab28metaG_2_FD_97872 | JGI IMG/M metagenome (GOLD analysis project Ga0123354, IMG submission 97872) | Labiotermes labralis P4 segment gut microbial communities from Petit-Saut dam, French Guiana - Lab288 P4 | ecosystem: Host-associated > Arthropoda: Insects > Digestive system > Gut ... | reverse complement strand
TGGGCGGCGGCTTCCTCGCGTCCGCGGCCGCTCTCTTCACGAAGCAGCCGCTCCAGCCGTTCCCGCGTCCGCTCAGCTTGATCGAGGCGAGCGAAAAGGAGTGTAAAATTAGGGTCTTTTTTGCGGCGGACAAGCAAAATGAGCGCGAAAATTTGAACGAGCAAAACGGCTGCCAAGAGCCAGTCGGCATGGCTGAAAGGCAGGACGGCAAGTGTGGCAATCAAGTGTTCCATGATCGAGCGAAAAGGTATGGATTTATGTGATGTTCGATAAATTTGCGGATGCTTGAAAATAGTGTACTAATTGTCATACGGCAACCCGCTGGAGCATGTTTTTAAGACCGTGGAACGCGCGCTTCGAAATTTGAGGGCAATGATGCAAATATTCGATAACATCAATACAATCGTCAAGTCGGATTTGGAGCTTTCTATCGAAAAAGGAAGCCGCCTTCCCATCGCCGCCGCCTGTTTCTCCATTTATGCCTATCAGGCGCTTAAAAGGCAGCTTGAAGGCATTAAAGAACTGCGCTTCATCTTCACATCCCCGGCTTTTGTCACCGAGAAAGCTCCGAAAGAAAAACGGGAGTTCTATATCCCACGCTTAGACCGGGAACGCAGCCTGTACGGCACCGAGTTTGAGGTCAAACTCCGCAATGAACTTTCTCAAAAAGCAATCGCCCGTGAATGTGCCGACTGGATTCGGAAAAAAGCAAAGTTCAGGTCCAACGTCACGAGCGAAAATATGAGCGGCTTTCTGAACGTCATCGCAGCGGAAGACCAGATAACCTACCTGCCGTTACACGGCTTTACCACCGCTGACATCGGCTGCGAGCGTGGCAACAACAGCTACAATATAATGACGCGCTTTGAGTCCCCAAATAGCGGCGAATTTATCCGCCTGTTTGATACGCTATGGCGCGACAAAGGAAAGTTGCAGGACGTGACCGAGGAAGTCATCGACAGCATCACAGCCGCATATAACGAGAATCCCGCCGACTTCCTGTATTTTTTCACGCTCTACAATATCTTCAGCGAGTTTTTGGACGACATTTCCGAAGACATATTGCCCAACGAAGCGACAGGCTTCAAAGAAAGTAAAATCTGGAACAAGCTCTATGTGTTCCAGCGCGATGCCGCCTTAGCGATTATCAGCAAACTTGAACAGTACAACGGCTGTATCCTTGCTGACAGCGTAGGTCTCGGCAAAACCTTCACCGCGCTCGCTGTCATCAAATACTTTGAGAACCGCAACCGCAACATCCTCGTGCTCTGCCCGAAAAAATTGAGCGACAACTGGCGCACGTTTAGAGAAAATTACAAAAATAACCCGATAGCCGCCGACCGCTTGCGCTACGACGTGCTGTTTCATACCGACCTTTCCCGCGAACATGGCATGTCGGGCAATATCGACTTAGATAAGCTGAATTGGGAGAACTATGACCTGGTGGTCATAGACGAATCTCACAATTTTCGTAACGGCGGTGAGGTATATGGCGAGGATGAGCGCGACAATCGCTATAATATACTCCTTAAGAAAGTTATCCAGGCGGGCGTGAAGACAAAAGTGCTGATGCTTTCGGCAACGCCGGTCAATAATCGCTTCACCGACCTGCGCAATCAGCTCGCACTCGCCTATGAGGGCAAGCCCACGCTGATAAATGACAGGCTCGATACCGTGAGGCCGATAGATGAAATATTCCGCCTGGCGCAAAAGTTGTTCAACCAATGGAGCAAGTTGCCGCCTGATCAGCGAACGACTTCTTCCCTCTTGAAAATGCTTGATTTTGATTTTTTTGAGGTACTTGACAGCGTCACCATAGCCCGCTCCCGCAAGCATATTGAGAAGTATTACAATATGGAGGAAATTGGCAAGTTTCCCGAACGCCTGAGACCCGTTTCACTGCGTCCGAGCCTGACGGACCTGGACCACGCGATCAACTACAACGAAATATACACGGAACTGATGAATCTCAACCTCGCCGTGTATATCCCGACCAGCTTCCTGCTGCCCAGCGCGGTGGACAAGTATATTGATAAAGATGTCAATATCAACCAAGCCGGGCGTGAACGCGGCATCCGCCGCTTAATGAGCATCAACCTCCTGAAACGGCTTGAAAGCTCGGTTTTTGCCTTTCGCCTCACCCTTGACCGGATCAACGGCTTCATCGAACGCACTATCAACGCAATAGACGCCTTCAAAAATGGTGGCGCATCGCTCATAGAAACGGTGAAGCTTCCCGATGACAGCGCTTTTGACGATGACGACCGTAACACCGATTTCTTTACGCTGGGCAAGAAGTTCAAAATCGACCTGGCTGATATGGATTACATCTCCTGGCGCCGGGAGCTGCAAAAAGACGCGGATACCCTTGGCTTGCTCATTCTGATGGTAAAAGACATCACGCCAGCGCATGACACGAAACTGCAAACGCTGTTACACCTGATTTCTGACAAAATCGAACGCCCGATTAACAGCGGCAACAAAAAAATCCTGATATTCTCCGCCTTCTCGGATACAGCCGCATACCTTTATGATGCGGTTAGCGCTTTTGTGAAAAAACGATTTGGGCTTGATACCGCGATGGTGACCGGCTCGGTAGACGGCAAAACGACAATCCCGAAGTTCAAGGCAACGCTTAATAACGTGCTGACCTGCTTTTCTCCCATTGCCAAAGACAAGCGCCTGCTGATGCCAAACGACAACACGGAGATAACTGTGCTAATCGGCACGGATTGCATTTCTGAAGGGCAGAATTTGCAGGACTGCGATTACTGCGTCAATTATGACATCCATTGGAACCCGGTGAGAATTATCCAGAGATTTGGGCGCATTGATCGTATCGGCAGCAAAAATGCCGCCATCCAACTGGTGAATTTCTGGCCGAATGTCACGCTGGATGAATACATCAACCTGAAAAGCCGCGTGGAAACGCGGATGAAAATTTCCGTGCTCACCGCCACCGGCGACGATGACCTGATCAATGCCGAGGAAAAAGGCGATCTCGAATACCGCAAAGCCCAGCTTGAACGCCTGCAAAACGAGGTCGTGGACATCGAGGAGATGCAGAGCAGCATTTCCATAATGGACTTAGGGCTGAATGAATTCAGGCTTGATCTGCTGGATTACATCAAGACCAATGGCGACCTGGACAAAACCCCATTCGGACTGCACGCCGTTGTCCCCGCGTCCGGTGAATACCCGCCCGGCGTAGTGTTCGTGCTGAAAAACCGCGCCAACGGCATAAACAGAGATAACCGCAACCGGCTCCATCCGTTCTACATGGTGTATATTAACGACAGCGGCACGGTTGTCCGCGATCATCTTGCGCCTAAAGAAATGCTCGACACGCTACGCTTGCTCTGCAAGGGCAAAACCACGCCGCTGCCTGAACTGTGCCGGGCATTCAACGCGGAAACTAAAGACGGCAAGGACATGCGGAAATACTCGACGCTACTCGGTGAGGCGATTAGCTCCATTATTGACGTGAAAGCTACGAGTGAACTTGATAGCTTCCTTTCCGGGGAACAGGTCAACTTTCTGTCTAACAAAATTAGCGGCTTGGATGATTTCGAGTTAATCTGCTTTTTAGTGGTTAGTGGTTAGTGACGAGTGCGAGTGGCTAATGACTAAGGGCTTGAGGCGATATATGGCGGTTACACACTATAAGGGTTTGATTGTATGGCAAAAAGCAATGGATTTGGTCTGTCTTGTCTATGAAGTGACAAGAGCATTTCCAAAAGAAGAGCTTTATGGCTTAACAAGCCAGGTAAGGCGCGCCGTTGTATCTGTCCCGTCCAATATAGCTGAAGGTCAAGCAAGAAAATCAACAGCGGAGTTCAGGAATTTCTTGTCCTTTGCGCGAGGATCAATGGCGGAAGTTGAAACGCAATTACTCATTGCTGCGCGTTTACGTTATCTGCAAGAATCCCAGTTGCGAGAAATTATGATTCTTCACGAAGAAGTAGGTAAAATGATTTCCGCGATCATGACAAAACTAGCCACTAATCATGTAGTGGCGAGTGGTGAGTGACCAGTGGCTGGTAACAGCAATCATTTGTCACTAATAACTCGGTACTAGCCACTAGCCACTAGCCACTAGCCACTAGCCACTAAAATGCTTGGTTTGCCAAAAGCCACAGAGATGAATCGCCCTCTGCCCAAGAAGGCGATTTTCGACCGATTCAAGCCAAGCCCTGCCGACCGGCAGCGCTTTGACACGGAAATACGGCGACTTGCCATAGTGCATGAGCTGTCCCCAGCAACCACGAATATCGCGGCGGGTGAAAGCGTAGGCGCATTTTATGTGGTGCTGGTGAGCTTGAGGGGTACGGAGTATGACAAAAGGAACCTGCTTCTACTGGCCAAGCTGATTGACCAAAATATGCTGTTCGTCCTTGAGCATGAAGGCATGGCGCGGCTGGCGGCTTGCCGCGCGGGCAAGGTTGTTCAATCGGGTTCAAAGCCATTGGATGAATGGAATATACACCTGACCGGCTTAAACCTTGAGGCGGTATGGGAAAATATCATCACGCAAATCGGCGATGTTGAGATTACTGAAGGGAAAACGCTTGATCAACAGCTTGCCGCCGACGAGGAGCGGGGAAAGTTACTGAAAAAGATTGAGCGGCTGGAAAAACAGGCGCGGAGCGAGAAGCAGCCGAGGCGGAAGTGGGAGTTGGTTGAGGAAGTGCAAAAATTGAAAAATATCAAAGATAGCATCTTATGATAACTAAAATTGATCTTCGTGCTACAGCTACATTTGGCAACACGGTAACGTCGCTTGGTGACCTGAAAAAACTCAATTTCTTTTTCGGGGCAAATGGTACTGGAAAGACCACAATCAGTATGGTGATCGCAGATTCTAGTCGATTTCCTGAGTGTGCTATCACGTGGGCTAATAGGCTACCATTGGAAACTCGGGTCTATAATAGAGATTTTGTTGAGCATAACTTTAGTCAGCAAAGCCCGTTAAAAGGCGTGTTTACCTTGGGTAACCAGGAAATTGACACTCTGGCGAAGATCGATACAATAAAAGGTGATATAGATAAGTTAACAAATGAAATTAAGGCGTTATCAGCTACGCTTCATGGCGATGATGGCAATGGTGGTAAAAAACAAGAATTATTACAACATGAAACTGCCTACACTGAACGTTTCTGGTTGGCAAAACAAAAGCATGACACGAAATTAGCAGGTGGGATTGAAGGATTTAGAGGGAATAAAGAGAAATTCAAAAATAAAGTTCTGGGTGAATCGTCCGAGAATACAGCTACTTTGCTTCCTCTCACTGAGCTTGAAGCAAGAGCTACAACGGTGTTTTCAGATACACTGATTCAAGCTCAAGGCATAGTAGCGATTCAGCACCAAAAACTGTTATCGCTCGAACGTGCGCCGATACTCGGAAAGCGTATTATTGGTAAAGAAGACGTTGATATTGCGGCTATTATCAAAAAACTCAATAACAGCGATTGGGTGCGTCAAGGATTATCGTACTATGCAGCCAACGACCGTGTATGCCCTTTTTGCCAACAAGAGACAGGTGAAAATTTTGCAAAAAGTTTAAGTGAATACTTTGATGAAGCATTTGAACAAGATATTACGACAATCAATACCCTCGTGACGGATTACTCGGCTGAGGCTACACGAATTCAACAACAGGTACAGGCAATAGTAGATTCACGTTCAGCATTCATAGATGGCGAAAGATTGGAAAATGAAAAGAAGCTGCTCGATGCTATGATTACGAATAATATTCAGCGTCTCGCACAAAAGAAAAAAGAAACAAGCCAAGTCATAGAGATTGATTCGCTAAAAAATATTTTAGACGAGATTGTTGAGCTGATTACATCAGCAAACGATAAAATAAACGCGCACAATACTATCGTTAGAAATCTTGTGAATGAAAAAAAGACACTTACCACACAAATATGGAAATTCATCGTTGATGAGTTAAAAAATGACTTAGCTGAATATAATAACAAAAAAAATAACATTACCGCGGCTATTAACAATATCGAAGCGCAGTTGCAGGCTAAAAATGGCGAAAAAAAATCCAAAGAGGATGATCTGAGAGCTTTGGAAAAGCAAACCGTTAGCGTTCAACCAACTCTTGACGGCATAAACAGGCTACTCGCTTCATTTGGTTTTAAGAACTTCAGCTTAGCGGCATGTGCTGACGGGAAAACATATAAACTGGTTAGAGCCGATGGTTCTGATGCGCAAAATACGTTGAGTGATGGGGAGCGAAATTTTGTTACATTCCTTTATTTCTACTTTCTGCTCAAAGGAAGTCAAACAGAAAGCGGCATGCCTGCTGATAAGATCGTTGTATTTGACGATCCGGTTTCGAGCCTCGATAGCGATGTGCTATTTATTGTAAGCAGTCTAATTCGCGAATTGTTTGATGATGTACGAAAAAATAATGGGGTGATTAAACAGATATTTGTATTGACGCATAATGTGTATTTTCATAAGGAAGTTACTTTCGATTCACGGCGAAATATGCCCTTACATGGTGAATCATTCTGGATTATAAAAAAACAAGGAATTGATTCAATCATAGATCGGCAGACATCAAATCCGATAAAAACTTCATATGAACTACTCTGGGCAGAAGTGCGCTCAGAACAGCGCAATAACGCTACAATCCAAAACACACTACGCCGCATCCTTGAGAACTATTTCAAACTGCTAGGCGGCATTCCGCTTGATACCCTGTACGCTAAATTTGATGGAGATGATAGGATTAAATGCAAGGCGCTTTGTTCTTGGGTCCATGATGGTTCGCATAGTGTATTCAGTGATGACCATTATACCGCTGTGGATGATACCAATGTAGCACGTTATCTTGAAGTATTCAGGCAGATATTTGAAAAGCGCGATCAAATTGCTCATTACAATTTGATGATGGGTATCATCCCTGAATCTGAACAATAATGACAGAGGGAGCAACGAACGATGAATAAACCGAATAAACTTCCCCTCTGCACTCCCGATCTCACCGAGCGCAATTATGCCGCGCTTGCGGCTTTATTCCCCAATGCCGTCACGGAAAGCATTGACGAAAACGGTGTGGTTGTCCGCGCCATTGACGCCGATGTCCTTCGGCAGGAAATAAACACACATGTTGTTTCCGGCAAAGAAGAACGCTACCAGTTCACCTGGCCAGACAAGAAGAAGGCCGTGCTGCTGGCCAACGCGCCGATTGCCGCCACCTTGCGCCCCTGCCGCGAGGAAAGCGTGGATTTTGACAACACAGAGAATCTCTACATTGAAGGCGACAACCTCGATGTGCTGAAGCTGTTGCGGGAAACGTATCTGAACCGCGTAAAGATGATTTACATTGACCCGCCGTATAACACGGGCAACGATTTTATTTATGAGGACGATTTCTCAGAAGATACTGGCGATTTTTTAGCGCGGGATCATCAATACGACAAAGATGGCAACCGCATGGTTCGGAACCTGGACAGCAATGGGCGTTTTCACACCGATTGGCTGAATATGATGTATCCAAGATTGCGCGTGGCGAGGGATTTACTGACGGATGATGGGGTAATTTTTATTAGTATTGATGACAGAGAAGTGCATGATTTAAGAAAAATATGTGACCAAATATTGGGCGAGGCCAATTTTATTGGATGCGCAGGACGTATTTCTAAAAAGGCTAATAATCAAGGTGATTATTGGGCACCTAATTTCGACTATCTTCTCACATATGCAAAAAATAAGAGTATGTGTCCTGCATTTTTTGGTGGAATCAATTATTCTTCTTATGACATGATCGAAGAGTCTGGCCCAAGAAAAGGAGAGAAATATCAGCTCATACGACTTTATATGACAAGCCTTGACCCGATGAGGGGGTGTTCAAGCCAACGATATTATATTGAATGTCCAGATGGCAGCTATATTATTCCCCCAGGAGAGCATTATCCTGAAAAAGTAGGTGATGCAGAATTTATTGCCCCTAAAAGCAACAAAGATAAGGTATGGCGTTGGTCTTATCCATCATATCTTGCTAAAAAAGATAGCATCATAATAAAACAAGGTCGATCTTCAAATGTAGTAGGCATTAATGGCGCGCCTACTACATGGAATGCATATACAAAAACATACTTGAACGATGTACTTAAAAAACAAACATCGACACCAAACAGCTTCATTGAAAATCATATAAACCAAAGTGCAACCCATGAATTAAATAAACTCGAAATTCCTTTTAATTTTGCCAAACCGACTTCATTGATTAAGTATCTTGCAGAGGTTTGCTGTGTAGAAGATGGTGGTATAGTCCTTGATTTTTTCTCCGGCTCCGCCACCACCGCCCACGCGGTTATGCAGCTCAACGCCGAAGACGGCGGTAAGCGCAAGTTCATCATGGTGCAATTGCCGGAAGTCTGCCCACCTGACAGCGAAGCGGCCAAAGCGGGCTATAAAAACATCTGCGAAATCGGCAAAGAGCGCATCCGCCGAGCGGGAGCGAAGATAGTGGCTAGTGGCCAGGGATTAGTGGCTAGTGATCAGGGGCGAGTGGCCAGCGGACAGCAGTCACTCGTCACTAACCACTCACCACTAGACACTGGCTTCCGCGTCCTCAAACTCGACAGCAGCAACATGAAGGACGTGTACTACACGCCGCAGGATACAGTCAGCGCCGGCGGCACATTCCAGCGCAATCTTGACGAGCTTATCGACAACATCAAGCCCGACCGCGGCCCCGAGGATTTGTTGTTTCAAATCATGCTGGATTTGGGCATTCCTTTGTCGGCGAAAATCGAAAAGAGAGTGGTGAGTGGCCAGTGTCTAGTGGCTAGTGAAAAAACGACACAGGGTCAGACAGTATATTATGTAAATCCTGCTTCTTCTGATAACTCGCCACTAACCACTAACAACTCGTCACTATCTTCTAGCCACTCGTCACTCACCACTAACCACTATCTCATCGCCTGCTTTGACCGCGCCACCGACGAAATTGTCACCGAAATTGCGAAAAGTAAGCCCTATTACGCCGTGTTCCGTGACAGCAGCTTTGCCAGCGACGCTGCCCTTACGAATTTCGAGCAGATTTTCAAAACCTACAGCCCTGAGACGAAGAGAAAGGTGCTGTGATGGCGGAAACAAATCAAAAATCAATAGCAGGCGGATTTCAAAAGGAGCCAATGGTTTCCGCCGAACCCGATTCGGAAGTTTACGAAGCTATACGCGCCGCTCTGACCGAGGCGCGGACAAAGGTTTTCGTCGCCGTCAACACGGCGATGGTCGGGGTTTATTGGGAAATCGGGCGGCAAATCACCGAAGCTGTGGGGGAGCGCGCCGAGTATGGCAGAAATCTGATCACATATCTTTCCGGTCGCCTGACTCAAGAATTTGGCAAGGGTTTCACGGAAAGAAATTTGCGGGCAATGCGTCAATTTTATGAGACTTTTCCGATTTGGCACGCAGTGCGTGCCGAATTGACATGGACGCATTACCGGCTGTTGATGCGAATCGATGAACCGAATCGCCGTCAGTTTTATCTGACCGAAAGTGTAAGTTCCGGCTGGACTTCGCGCCAACTGGAGCGACAGATCAACTCGTTCTACCACGAACGTTTGCTTGCCACACAAAAAGAATACCGCTCCGAAATCTCAGCCGAGATTTTTCAACTTGAGCCGAAAAAAGACGCCGACTACCTCCTGAAGGACCCGTATATTTTGGAGTTCCTCGATCTGAAAGAGAACGTCAAATACAGCGAAAGCGATCTGGAACAAGCCCTGATTGCCAAGCTACAAGAATTTTTGCTTGAGCTTGGCAAGGGGTTTTCGTTTGTCGCCCGTCAAAAACGGATTACGACCGACCACGGCGAACATTACTACATCGACCTTGTTTTCTATAACTATATTCTGAAATGTTTCGTCGTGATCGACCTCAAAACAGGCAAGCTGACCTATCAAGACATCGGACAGATTGATTTTTACGTCCGGCTTTTTGACGACAAGCTGAAGCAGCCGGATGACAACCCGACCATCGGAATCATTCTTTGTGCCGACAAGGACGAGAGCATGGTGAAATATTCCGTGCTTGCCGACAACGAAAATCTCTTTGCCTCGAAGTATAGGGCATACCTGCCGACTGAAGAGGAACTCAAAGCGGAGTTGCAGCGCGAGCGCATGCTCATTGAGCGTCAGATTGCGGAAGACGGAGGCGGTACGAAATGAAATTTACCTTCAAAATCCAGCCATTCCAGACTGAGGCGGTGGCGGCAGTCATCCGCGCCTTCAACGGTCAGGCGAAACAAGAGCGCGTGAATTACCGCCGCGATGTCGGCAAATACAGAGGACGAGGATGAAAACGACACCGGCTACCGCAACGCGGCGATTGAGCTTTCCGATGAGCGGCTTCTAAAAAATATCCGCGAGATTCAGACAGCGAACAACATCAAACTCTCATCGGAATTAGATAAAGCGCTCGGCGCGGTAAGCCTGGATGTGGAAATGGAAACCGGCACAGGCAAAACCTATGTCTACATCAAGACCATGTTTGATCTGCACAAACGCTATGGTTGGAGCAAATACATTGTGGTCGTGCCGTCCATCGCCATCCGCGAAGGGGTGAAAAAGTCCTTCGAGATGACACAAGAACATTTCATGGAGCTGTACGGCATAAAAGCCCGGTTCTTTGTCTATAATTCAGCAAACCTGCATCAGCTTGACGAGTTTTCCAGCGGTTTTGGCATCAACGTCATGATCATCAACACGCAAGCGTTTGCGAGTTCTTTGAATGAGGATAAAAATGTCGAGGGACACAGCGGCGATAAGGCGGCGCGTATTATCTACTCCAAGCGCGACGAGTTTGGCTCCCGCCGCCCCATTGATGTGATCAAGGCCAATCGCCCGATCATCATCCTCGATGAGCCGCAAAAGATGGGCGGCAAGGCAACGCAGGACGCTCTGAAAAATAACTTCAATCCGCTGTTTTCGCTGAATTATTCAGCAACCCACAAAAACCAGCACAATTTGGTTTATGTGCTTGACGCCCTGGACGCTTTCAAAAAAAAGCTGGTTAAAAAAATCGAGGTCAAAGGCTTTGAAATAAAAAACCTGCGCGGTACGGACGCTTACCTCTATCTTGCCGAAATTGTTCTCGGCGACAAAAAACCGCCCCGCGCCCGCCTGGAGCTTGAGGTGAAGCACAAAAACGGCATCAAGCGGGAGATGCGCCTCATGAACGCTGGCGACAGCCTGTATGCCGCGTCCAACGAATTGGAGCAGTATAGAGGTCTATCGATAGCGGAAGTTGATCCGTTTCGGCGCACGGTAACCTTTTCGGAAGGCCAAACCCTGACAACGGGCGCCGCCTGCGGCAATGTCAACGACAATGATATCCGCCGTATTCAGATTCGGGAGACCATACGCTCGCATTTCGACAAAGAGGAAATGCTGTTCCAGCAAGGCATAAAATGCCTGTCGCTGTTCTTTATCGACGAGGTGGCCAAATATCGCCAGTATGACGAGGACGGCGCGGAACTCCTTGGTGAATACGGAAAAATGTTTGAAGAGGAGTACATCGACGCGCTGAATGAACGCCAGACGTTGTTCCCGACTGGCTATCAGGAATATTTGCGGAAGATCGAAGTACACACAGTCCATCGCGGCTATTTTTCCATCGACAAGCACGGACATTCCGTAAATAGCGCCGTCAAACGCGGCAGTGAGTTTTCCGACGACATCTCGGCCTATGACCTGATTTTGAAAAACAAAGAGCGACTCTTGTCGTTTGAAGAGCCGACGCGCTTTATCTTCTCGCATTCAGCGCTCCGTGAAGGCTGGGATAACCCAAACGTGTTCCAGATTTGCACGCTCAAGCACTCGGACAGCGCCACAGCCAAGCGTCAGGAAGTCGGGCGCGGTTTGCGCCTCTGCGTCAACCAATCCGGTGATAGGCAGGATATGGATGTGTGCGGCGAAACGCTCGTTCACGACATAAACAAGCTCACCGTCATCGCCAGCGACAGTTATGCCAGGTTCGTCGCCGACTTGCAGAGTAAAATCCGTGAGGATTTGTACGAGCGCCCGACCCAGGCGAGCATTGAGTACTTTACCGACAAGACGCTCATGATCAATGGCGAGGCGCATACATTGACCACTCAAGAGGCGACGGCGGTTTATAACTATCTGGTCAGGAACAATTACGTTGACGATAACGGCGTGGTAACGCCCGGATACCGCAACGCGGCGGAAAGTGGCTGGCTTGCGCCGTTGAAAGATGACCTCGCGCCGTTGGCCGATGGCATACACACCTTGGTACAGGCCATCTTCGATCCGGGCATCCTGCAAACCATGATTGAGGATGGGCACGAAACAAAGGTTAAAGACAACCCGCTCAACGACAACTTTGACAAGCGGGAATTTCAGGATTTATGGCGGGCCATCAACGACCGCTATGCTTACACGGTGAACTTCGACAGCCCTGAGCTTATTGAAAAATCCGTCACCACGCTCAACGCCGGACTGCATGTCGCTGAGCTTCAGTATATTCTGACTACAGGTGATCAAACCGGGGCGGAATTTGACGTATCCCGCACGCAAACGCTGCCGCTTAAACAGGCGGAAGGCAGTTCTGTACCCTATGACCTCATTGGTAAAATCGCCGAAGGAACAACGCTGACCCGCCGCACCGTAGCCGCCATTCTCAAGGGACTCAATCAGAAAAAGCTGTATATGTTCCGGCTCAACCCCGAGGAATTCATTCAGCGGGTTATTGAGGAAATCGACCGCCAGAAAGCGGCGGTTGTCGTGGAGCACATATCCTATCAGCCGAGCGCGGAGGAACCCTATAAGCAGGACATATTCAACATGAGCAAAGCTTCGCGGGAATACACGAAAGCATTCAAGGCGAAAAAAGCGATACAGGATTACGTGTTCACGGATGGATTATCTACAGACAGCATAGAGCGTAAATTTGCCGAAGATGTGGACACCGCTGATGAGGTGGCTGTATATGCCAAGCTACCGCGAGGGCCAAAAGGATTTTATATACCAACGCCCGTAGGCAACTATTCGCCGGACTGGGCCATAGCCTTCAAGCGCGACACGGTGAAGCACATTTTTTTTATAACGGAAACGAAAGGCACAATGGACAGCCTGGAGTTACGCCCGATTGAGCAGGCAAAAATTTCATGCGCCAAAAAGTTATTCAATGAGTTTTCCACGACAGGCGTCAAATATCACAATGTCGACAGCTACAGGAGTTTGCTGGAAATCATGCAAACCTTGTAAGCCACGAGTTTCAACACCCCCACACCGGTGGACAAAAATCCGCCAAGCGCCATGAGCAACGATGAAAAATGGATGCGGTTGGCGCTTGAGGCGGCCACTGCGGCTGGCGCCGAGGGCGAAGTCCCGGTGGGGGCGGTGGCGGTACTGGCTGGTGAACTGGTCGCCCGCGCCTGGAACCGCCCGATAGCGGCCCATGATCCAAGCGCCCACGCCGAGATTTTGGCGCTGCGTCAGGCGGCGAAACTCATAGGCAATTACCGCCTGCCCGGCCTGACTCTCTATGTGACGCTTGAACCCTGCCCGATGTGCGTTGGCGCCATGATTCACGCCCGCGTCGCCCGCCTGGTCTTTGGCGCTTCCGATCCGAAAACCGGGGCCGTCCGCTCGGTGTGGCCGCTGGCGGAGGA
>Ga0123354_10011541_pt1 | contig 13663 bp, 9 predicted proteins | sample TergutLab28metaG_2_FD_97872 | JGI IMG/M metagenome (GOLD analysis project Ga0123354, IMG submission 97872) | Labiotermes labralis P4 segment gut microbial communities from Petit-Saut dam, French Guiana - Lab288 P4 | ecosystem: Host-associated > Arthropoda: Insects > Digestive system > Gut ... | reverse complement strand
CCCCCCCCCCCCAGGGGCCGGGATAGCTCAGTCGGTATAGCGAGTCGCTACGGGCTGGATGGTCCGGGGATCGAATCCCGGTGGGGGCGAGATTTTCCGCACCCGTCCAGACCGGCCCTGGTTCCCACGCAGACTCCTACACAGTGGGTACCGGGTCTTTTCCGGTGGTAAATCGGTCGGAGCGTGGCGTTGACCACCCACCCCATCTAGCGCCGAGATCAAGGAAAGAGTAGAGCTATACCTCTATTCACCTTCTGTACCTTCGTGGCCTGCTCTAGGATGAACTTTGCCTTTACCTTTACCTTTACCTCTACACTCCCCCGACCCGCCACGCCATCCATGTGTGCGGGCGGTCTACTGAGTGAGTAATATGATAAACGAGCCGACAGAAAGTGTCAATGGCAGTTGTCATATAAAATAATACTCCGTTTGCTACAGCAATGCCCGTTGAAAATTCTGCGGCAGTTCTCGTTTCTTGTATGAACAGTATCGTTATTGTTCGTTAGTACAATCTAAAGGAGCACAAACATTACGACGGAAGGTCGCCATGACGTTTCTAGCTGTTGCGTAAGTTTACTGTCGCAGGTAAACATGCATAATTTGAACTCTTTAAACTGATCCACTATATCACCGTGTACCCAATTAATACACGTGGCAAAACACCATTATGTCAAGATACCATGAGGTGTTGTTTCGTGCGTGGTAGATTACTTGGTTTTTACGTATAAGTACAGTCAGCCGCAATACAGCTCCCTTATCTTTAACTTTTCTCTCGCTGAGCGCCCGTGCCAGTCTGTAAACAGAAATTCCCCATTATACTTCACTGTATTTGTGTTTACCTCCGCCTTTGTTATACCGCCCCAAATTGCGGTGGACAAACAAGTGGCGCTATATCGGGGTTTGACTTTATCTACAGTATATTCAGTAAGAGTAGCTGTGAACTGACAGTGGCGCTATATCGGGGTATCGGGGTTTTACTCGATCTATATGCAAGAAGAATTGGTACTGTGTGTGTGCGTGTGTATGTGTGTGTATGTATGTATGTATGTATGTATGTGTGCTGCAGTTTCCATTAATCATGAACGTAGTCTCAGATACTCACAGCCATTCTCAGAATTTTGTTTAGGTCTACACAATTTGTTTTCGCTGTAGATAATACACACCTCGTTTGTATTACAATGGACAGTAATCTGAAAATGAAATTGAGTGAATGCATAATGTAATTCGAGAGGTCCTTACCCTATAATAGCCGTATTGAATTAACAAAACATTATTGTCAATGTCAAGGCTAGAACTTAACATGTGAGAAAATCCGTATCGTCTTTATTCGGTTTTTGCAAGTATATGAATGTCAGTAAGGTTACTTCCTGTCCTTATACAACCTCCTGCATGTTGCCCACTAGATCTGTAGCGTGGATCGGAGGCCTGTTACAGCAGGAATCGGATCTGAGAGGGCACTACCACGCCTGAATTAAAGGGAACTGCTGTTATCAGACAGGCTCATGAAGGAATGAAGATCTCGTTAGCCGGTCCTGCTACTTCCTTTCTTCCTTTCTGCCTTTGTTTGTTTGTTTCTTCGGTGCTTTGTTTCTTTTGTGCTGTTCCTTTTATTTATATTGTTTCTCGCTTTATCTTTCTGCGTCTTAGGCTTCTCTATTTTTTCTTTCTTTCTCTTTTACATTTATGTCGTTATCTCTTTTTTCATCACCCTCTATCAGTCCTCATTATATGCTTTCTAATTAGCGCAGTGTCGGCTGGAGGATTTGAAGTTACAACTTTTACTTCTTGAGTGTGCTGTAGTAAAACTTCGCAGATCGGAACGAAATGCACAGGGCCCAAAGTTTTCTGTTATTAATGTGAGGTTGTATAGAGTTTTCAGTATACATGAAGTAATACCGGTAAATAAGGTAATACAAGTAAAACTTTTCTGTGTAAACGGAACCCTCGGCATCACGGATATTTTGTTCAGACAAAAAGGCTATATATATGCGGCACCATTCAAAAACGCGTGTTTCGCTTATCGTGTGTTGGGGTCTGCAATGGTCCATCTTAAAACACTGCTCATCTCGAGCATGCGAGGGCTTTGAACTCATAGCGCTGCTCGATGTACGGGGGGCGGTGCGCTCCAGACAACGGGACTTTCGGCTTGTTGACAGTACTGTATACACTGCCTAATCGCAACCAGTAGGGATTCGAAAGGAAATGTAAGATTTTTGGCTTATTTTGTGCAGTTCGGTGTTTTGCCTTTCAGTATAGATTACAGTTCATTTGAAACTACTTCACATCCTTAGTACAGATTATTTTGAGCTGCTTAAGGCTGTCGAGCTGTTCAGGTAACTGTTATTACTGTCACCGCCAAATATCTTGGCTGAAAACTGTTGTGGGCCAGGTTAATCCGTTCCGTACAATGTGTTTATCTCTTAATCTTTAGCGATTACATCTGGGGAATGCTTGCTTTCATTGCGCGCGCAGTCTTTTGTATTTCTCTCTTTTGTTTTCAACATGAAGGTTGAAATATACGGAACTATATTTTTACCTACTGTCTTGCATGGTATTGGCATAAGGAGATTTTATAGATTAAAGGCGTTAAAAGAATACGTAAATTTAACATTATACACCTTGAATATAATTAATAAAACCGCCAATGTACAAAAAATCTCATTATTACTTGCCACTCCAACATGTTTCTCCTTAGGTTCATTGGACCGTGCATCATTGTGATAACTGAAGAATAAAACACCAACCAGATGCCACTTGTTATTTTATTGTACTTCTTATAGGCTCAACATGTTTCGGGCACTACTATGCCCATCATCAGTCCGGGCTGCAGGCTATAGCCTGCAATCCGGACACTACTCCAGCCTAACCGCACCTAACCTCCAACCTACAGCAAACCAAGAACGAAACGACCAATGTGGTAATCAACATCATAATCGCGAGCTTCTGATGGTGGACATAGTAGTACCCGAAACATGTTGAGCCTATAAGAAGTACAATAAAATAACAAGTGGCATCTGGTTGGTTTTTTATTCTTGAGTTATGTTTCTCCTTCTCTAAGCCATCTTCAAGGAAACTATTACAAGAAGAAAATATAAACTGTAGGCCTAATACTTTGTGTGCCAACTCAAGACCTTGCATTATGATAGTCTACTTTAAGATACTGTAGACAAGCAGAAACATGTTGTAGTAGAATGTAATAAAAATATATTGTGTGCTTGGTTGGTTCTTGTAGATATACTGTATTAAAAGTGTTGGAGAACAGGCTGCTGAGGTGAACATTTGACCTAAAAAGAGAAGGTATCAGGAGAACTGAGCAAATTACTTAATGCGAGCCTCGTAATCTGTACTTTTTGCTGAACATTTGTTGCGTTGTAAAATAGCGATCTGGTCTGGAAATGCAACACGCATAAGTGCGTGAAAAATGAATAAGGAATTTCAGTTGTATGAGAGATATGTTAGAGGACACTGAGAAGACGTCAGCTGTATCGGAGATAACATTAAAATGAGTTTTGAATAGTAGGGTGTGCGTGGGTTTGCATCAGACTGAATCAGGAGGGCTGCAGGTGGTGGACTCTTTTGAAAGCGTAATGAACCTTTCAATTCCATAAAAAGATCCTTTTTATAACACGTGAGATATACAGATTTAATGGTTGGTATATTTAAACCTATTGAAGAGCTCTTATAATAAAAGCCAACAAGATGCACTATTTCTCAACTTTATTTTGGTAAAGAACTCTACATGTTGTTAGCAGTCAACATAACTAGTATGACAAATAACAATTGCTGTGAATACAGTATTAAGACTCCTGATGATGGACAGTAAGTCTGTCCGAAACATGTAGAGTTCTTTACCAACAAAGTTGAGAAACAGTGCATCTTGTTGGTTTTTATTATAAGATGCACGGTCCTCTGAATGTCAAGTTCTATAGAAGAGTCTATTGACGGTGCTTATGTCAAGACGGCGGTCTATAGGCCTGTATATCGAAGCCCTGGAGAGACATCATCAAATGGATCTCGAACAAAATAGGTCTCGTTAGGTTTAGTGAAACCTTAGCCGGAATAACATTCGTAATAACAATTGAATGTATGGGATAGTTTGTATGTGTGCTTGCTACATTCCACAGTACATTTCTGAAGTCAGGGGTTCACTTCCGGTCAGGTACTATCTGTCCTACTTCCAATTTTTTTGTAATGACAGTAGCTGTTTTCTTTTAAAAATGGCTACACGAAGCTATTGTGGCATAGCCAGGCTTATTTTTTGGCGTTATGCCAAGTTTTCCATAGTGAAATTGGACGCGCTTTGTATTTGTTAAAAATATATATCAAGTTAATTGGAATTATTTAACTAAATTTATTGTTGTGTAAATGTAGTCAGTCTGTATTGTATCTCGCCAGACTGTTCCGACACTGTTTTTCGAGGGTGTGGTGCATTCTAAGAAATTCGTTTGTTCAAGGTTTTAAAACGTTCTTGATGTCATTAGTACAGATTAGTAAGACGCATTGTTACATAAGCAGATGTTAAGTACTGTATGTGAAGAAATTAGATGGATCTCCTAGCATTTCATTCATAGAAACAGCGCCTTTTCTCTTTACATAAAATTGGTTTTGCGTAGATACGTAGCCTGTATTTTGGAGATGTTTCTCTTTTATGTAAAAGAGATGTTTAAAATTTGGATATTGTATGCTGAGCGGGTCACTTTTCTGTGGATGTGGTAGCGAAGAGGAAGGCTCTGTTCCTATCTGAACTCTAACTCCAGCTATCCCACCGAACTGTTCGGAAAACGGTAGTTTGGACAGATCAGTTGTCTTCAAACTTAACGTCTGTAGAACTCTTGTGATAAGGCCTGAATATTCGCGGAACGCCCCCAAAGTAAAAGCGTAATTTTGGGCCCAAGAAATGAAACAAAACTTTTTTTTGGACACGGCCTCTTATTTAAAAAATAACATATTTACGCATATTTATGGATAGCATAATTGTTTTACTGTTTACAGAAAACAAACATAGTGCCGATTATGTACCAAGAAGGGAATGGGAATAAAAATACAACCGTATATTATTAACATTTTATTTACGAACTTTATGATAAATCTTAGTAATTAACCAAATTAATGCACAAAACATTGTTTTATAAAATGTAGAGGCATATAATAAAATAACTATAAAACAAGAATGGGGACCGCGGTGGCACAGTGGTGAAGGTGCTATGCTACAAATCAGAAGGTCGCTGGTTCGATCCCGGCTGGTGTCAGTGGATTTTTCATTGACATAAAATCCTTCCGATCGCACCATGGCCCTGGGGTCGACTCAGCCTCGAACAGAAATGAGTACCAGGAGTGTTTCTTGGGGGTAAAAGCGGCCGGTGCGTAAGGGTGACAACCTTACCACCATCCTGTGCCGTTGTCACGAAATCTGAGAGCCTTAACTTCCTGGAACCCTCTGGGCCTGTCCAGGCCTGTAATGGGACTGCTTTACATTTTAAAACAAGATTTTGTGCATTAAGTTGGTTAATTACTAAGATTACACTGAGATGCACGGTCAGCAAAACATCAAAATTTATGGTAAAGGAATTGCACTTCGCCCGCCTAGCACCAGGATTTCGCGGAACACAGTTTGAGCACCACTGGGATGGTCGGTGGGGTTTTATGGTTAATACGCTGCATACTACTAGGAAAGGAATGTAAAAGTTATCAATCCGGTTATTTTGTGATGTAGCCAACTGCCTGTGCCACATGAAGACTGTACTCGATATTTTCATGCTGGTCAGCGTTGACTGACCGGCACAAAATTTCAGGTTGGCCGGTCCGCATCCAAAAGTGAATGACCCTGTCTAATGTAGCCAAGCACCTTAATCTCCAGAAAGTATATATAATGTGTTGGAGACAGTTGCTATTCCCCTGTTACATCTTGCAGACTCTTTTGTAAGCGCAACAGCTGAACGTTGCACTTCTTCAGCATGCAGGATTTCGTCAACACAAGGAAGTGCTCGCTACTGTAAATAATGGAGCCTTCATACATCTTTTTATCACAGTATTATAGAAAGAAGACGTAAACGTTGGGAAAGGCACAGTATATAGATTATAGTTGAGAATCGTGAGGAGTTGAGGTCATTTGATTGACCTAGGCGTAGATGATTGGGACATATTTCCTCCCTGTTGGCGTCAGTGTGTCGACTTCGTACACTGAAATTACGCAAAGGAGCTTCAGCAGCCTAAATCTGCTAATGACATATATCGCACTGAAGATGTTCCTGGTAAAGTTCAGCCAAGGTCAGTGGTTATCATGGAGTGGTGCCTGGACACAGAGGTGTTGTTTTCTAAACGTAGTTATCGTCAGATGTACGGAACTTTGTGATCAAAATTGCTACATTTATATAAGAAGAAGATCTTATTGTAATTTAAGAATGCACAGCGCTTTATTTCCACTTCTATTTCGGCTTGTTCTTAATCAGAAAGCCTGTTGGTTTTTTACATTGTTGTTTGTACGTGCACGTCTGCCAGGCTACTGTCTGCAAGTTGGTCCAACACTATTCAAACTATATTCCAATGGCATTGCATTCATCAGCTTGTATTAGCATTAAATCATGCATAGTTAGCTTCTTCCGAATTTTTTTAATAATATGTTAGTGTCTTTTACGTAATATGTGTCCCGCGTTCAAAAATCTGTTTAACTTTGTTTATGACATTTCCGATACCTATTACTAACTCCTTTATATATATATATACATATATGTGTGTGTGTGTGTATATATATATATATAAATTTTACAGAGGACATACCCTTGTGTTTAAATTTACAAGATAAACAAATTGTTTATAGTTGTTGTCAAACACAACAATAGTATATTAGCTATTAGTTTATTGAATATGGTGGCTACATGTTTCGGTTATTCCTGACAATCTTCAGGCCAACTTATAGAAACTTAAGGTACAATAAGTTGGCCTGAAGATGGTCAGGAATGACCGAAACATGTAGCCAATATATTAAATAAACTAATAACTAATTCACTATTGTTGTGTTTGGCAGCAGCTGTTAACAATTTGTTTACCTTTATGTAACGTTTCACACGCTTCTCAAGGGCGTATTGCGGACTCAGTTCTGGGATCTTATTTCTTTCTTAGAAAAGTAGGTTTTACTTAATAGCTTGACTTTAGAAATATGTGCGTAGTGCTGGACCGACTTATAGACAATAACCTGTTTCCTTTGTTTTACCCATACACCCTTGAAAGCTCTGTGAACGGAAAGAAGCTTGCCAGTTGATAGAAGACCTGCAGGAGGAATTGTAGGGAATTCGGACGTTACTTCCTGCAGCAAATCATGCAAAAGTGACAGCATTCGTGCAACTGGGTGACTGACGTGAGAGATAACGGGTGGAGGGGAGGACGAAGGTAGAGAGGGGCCACATATTGCAGGGATGCGCATTATGCTATTCTGGCTGAAGTTGATGTCCACTGGCCGGGATTATTTATCCTCGGTGGTGAGATTGTTAACAATACCTATTCAGTTAATCTTTTAAATATGTGGATAAATGAAAGTATTTTCCTGTCCAGTGCTCCCCGATTTGCGATTTCCAGGCTGCGTCCATTTGTCCTTGGTAAGAGCAATTTTGTCATGAAAATGGGTGTGGAACATTCGTCGAATGAAACTGACAGTGGAAAACCGAATTCCTCGGAGGGAGAAACCTCTCCCAGGGCCACTCTGTCCACCACAAATGCCACATGGACTGACCCGGGTTGGAACCCGGGCTTCCGCGTTTACAGACGAAAATTGACGTGAATTATATTAGAACACGGTACAGCAAACACACTTCTCCAATATGAAAACCAAATCAATACTGTACAGGGAGATAATCGCTGTTGGTTCTGAGATGCATGTGAAACACATAAGGGCGCGCTACGAGGATAGAATCGTAGAGTTTATGTATGTTAAACGTGTGGCACATACAGTAACCACTCAGCGTCTCTGAAGAGTTTTGTCAGTCAGTTCCGACGGGTCATTCTTATAACAGTGCGGAGTTTCCGTCATCCCGTCATCCGATATCTTGTAAAGTGGTTTTGTCATATAACAACGCAACGAGATGGATGAGGAAACTGCTTACGTACGAACCTGCTGCAAGGCCACATCTTTGAGAAGGTCAGGGTGGTATCGGGAGTTGCTTGAATAGTAGGCGTGTACAGGATGACTACAAAGGCTCCGGTGCTTTGCCTAATGCATCGAAGCGGTTACAACCATTAAATGATCTAAGACCATCAACGTCCACGGTTTCGTCATGGATGAGGTGTGCATAACGTAGCAGCCCCTCGCTGAGTTGTACAGATTCAGCTGCTGCAGGTGGTGCAGAGATGGTACAGTGTTACGGGACATGTGCGCACCACTGGTCCGTCAAGTAAGCTTTGAGTATTTTCGCAGGTCTCGGGTTATGTCATTGTTTATGACGGATTTGGTGTGTTAAAATAACAAACTGTAATTGTCTGGATCATTCATACACAGCCTGCGTTATGGATGTCACATTGTTCCTTTAGTGCGTCGTTCTTTGATCGTACGTGCCAACAAGACGTAACATTCGAGAACATATGACGATCAGGTGACCGTGCATCGTGATATATTCTTATAATAAAACCAAATAGATGCACTAATTTGTCAAATTTATTTTTGGAATAAAACTCTACATGTTTCGTACAGTTCCTCTGTTCATCATGAGTTTTTCACTGTACACACAGCAATGGTATATGTGCTGACAGCGTGCGAGCAGGATCAGGACGTAACTGCAGTTCCGTCCTGATCCTGCTCGCAAGCTGTCAGCAAACCTGTATGACATATACCATTGTTGAATGTACAGTGAAAAACTCCTGATGATGGTCTTTGGAACTGTCCGAAACATGTAGAGTTTTATTCCAAAAGTAAATTTGAGAAGTTAGTGCATTTAGTTGGTTTTATTCTAAGAATATTCGAGAAATTTTTCGCATTCTGGCCAAGTTATCTGCTGTACGCATTTGGGATCCTTCTTAGATTTTCTCCGTTTCTCTGGAAAATTGTTCGTAACATTACAGCTAAATAGCCCAACGTCTGGCTGTCTGCATTTGCCTTCTCATGTGACATGACTTGTGTCCAGTATCAGCTGTCCTTCAGACAGATTTGTCACAGTAATTTTTGTATCGCCAAATGTCCCTGTTGAACCGGTTCTTTGTAATTCATTTTGCGGTGCGGGGTAGAAGGCCTGTTGTTATGTTGCTGAGGTTTCTATAGTTGTCATCGCATCAGCCTAACACTGGGTCGTTTGGTGAACATTTCACCCCAGTTCGTAGACTTTTTGCCATACAAACACTTTGTTCTTTCTTAGTCTGACCTATTCTCTCCTATTCATTGTAGGTGTAGAGGCACCTGATCACACTCAATGACACACGCACACTCACACTCACACTCGATAGGACTCTTCCGGACGAGTAATCGGCCAGTCGCTTGCACCTCTACCTGATAACACGCCATTCACAAGAGGCAGACCTCCATGCCCCAGCAGGATTTGAACCCGTAATCCCAGGATGCGAGCAGCCGCAGACCCACACCTTAACCCGCGGGACCACCAGAATTTCCTGCATCGTACAAGTAGTTACCATTATCTCACCATCTATGTACTGACCTCACATTTGACCCTTCTGTGTCTCTGTATTAAGAAGCCGTATATATATTTCTTATTTTCTCGAAAACTTGATACGGTACTTAGCCCATGAATTAACGCCTTAAAAGTACTTAGATTTTGTTGGAACAGCGAACATAAAACTGGCGCGGAGTGAAGTTCCTTCACGTGACAGAAGTCTCTTTGGACCACCGTCTTGGCCTTGTACTTTGGAGCTCAGCTTGACCTTCCACTTTACAGCGAACGTGCAGCAGTGCGCAGATCGGTGTCGGCTTCTTAGAAAATTCGTTTTAACATTATGCACATTGTTCGGTTTTTAGCAAACGTTAGTATTTGGTTTTATTTCATTAAATAATACTGCTTTGACTCACGAAGCCTGCGGTGTTGCTTGCTCGTGTTTTTAGATTTCCCCATATTCACTGTCCAGACATATCCTTAGGTCTTCTTTTTTCCTCTCATTTTTTACGTCTGGACAGTGCAATATACACACACCATCAAGGACCTACTAATATATGCAGCCACATCACCACTGAATTAATCACACACCGATGTATTTTAATGGACATTTTAACAACTGTATCTATAGCAAGCACGAATACAGCGCTCCCTGAGGATGGTGTGACTTTACCGAAACATGTCGGAGTTATTTTAATGTAAATTTTAATATTGTTTTAAGACAACCACTTGTGCATTAGTTGGTGAATAAAATCTTTGGTAATATCAGTAGGTGTTTTTGTTCCATACTGTCTAATTCAAAGGTAAGGAAGTTCCTTTGTCAGTTTGTAACAACACTGAAACATACAGGATGTCCATTTTATCGTGTCCATGATCCCGGCAGCAGTCTTATAGCAAGCCCGCGTCACGCCGGGAATTCAGAGTTCGTTTCATCTGTGCAGTTGAACCTACCTCACGTACAGAGGAGTCTCCAATTACTGTAAGTTCCCAGCGGATGCAAGCTTCTTACACCATAAAGCTCTCGTGACAGCTGCCGTACTCAGCGACACGAGACAGTAGACAGGCTCTGTAAGACTGTCCAAAAACGGAGAGAGTTGGCGTTTCTGTTTGAACGTACTCTATCAAAATTTGTTTGAAAGAATGGAGGGAAATGAGGTTATGTTCAGGATAGTCGGTATTTCGGCCAAGTCACGGGTTGGTTCGATGCAAAATTAAATTAAGGAGTTATATCCACCGACTAACACAACTGTGCAGATCTAATATACAGGGGTGCTGATAAGTCATTAGCCCGACCAAGAAGGAAACAAACTAATGTTTCTGTCAGAATGGCGTGAATTTCCTTCGGCGCCTTGCCTTGCAGGGCGAAAAAAACTTGATGGCAGCTCGCGTCTCGGTGTTGTTGAAATCGTGCGGGTCCCTGACATGCTTCCGAGCTTGTTTCCTTCCTGGTCTGGCTAATTGACTAATCAGCACCCCGGTATTGGTCATTTATTCAGTGCAGCTAAATATTTCGGCTGTTTATATCAGCCATCATCAGGAAAAATTCATGTTCTTAAACGTACGGATATTACAAGCGATGGTATTTTAAAAATAGCTTCCTTTGGTAGCTTGCTGCTTGTAGTTATACAGTCGAACTCGGTTAAAACGACATGAAAAGACTTTATGTCGTTATAAACGAGTGTTGCTCTAACCGAGAAGTTTAATATTACGGATAACAGTGAGGAACTGATTGGTGCCTCAGAATATCTGACGCTGAAGGCGAGATGTCGCATAAACCGATGTCATTATAACCGTTTTCGGCTGTATTTATATCCATGCTGTGTGTGTTTACAAACCCTCGCCAGGCAGGGAGGAAATAGCACGAGTATATTGAATATGTTTCACATGTAGGCATTTTTCTGGGTTCTGGACAAAAATATGCCCATTCCTGCGGAGTTGTTTCGTATGTCGATATGGAGAAATGTCAACAGGGAATTCCACCTGTATTGCAAATGAGGAACAGCACACACAACTGGCGAAATTGGCTTGTCTTATAGTGGACCCATTCCATGACGTTCAAGGTGTCAGCCTTACATAAATGTCTGTAATATCGGTGTGCTATCACGAAGTAGAGAATGTGGAAAGGTATACACTGTAAGGTGGAATGTTCGAATTCTGGAAATGCCTTTTTGTTTGTTTTTGCTATTGTACACACTCGGCCTTGATGTTTGTATAATGCGAATGCAAATCTGCTATTGTAGTTCAGCTGTAAGAAAGTGACTGGAAGTGCACTGGAATTTTCATAAAATTCCAGGCCAAATAAAGCAATTGATTTACGTAGGTCTATAATTTTCTTGCTTGTAACATACGCGTGTATAGTCTCAGATCTATTCTCCCCCCCACCCGTGCGTGTTTGGTGTCGTACACAGTTCAGCCTCTGTAACTCAGACCTCTAAAATTGCAGTCTGAAAATACTGTACATTTCTTTTTCTGCAATGTGTGTTTACACGTGTCTTTAGAATACACAATTTTATGTTTTAAGTTCCTGCCTGATTGTATGACCAGACAGTGTTCAGCAGCCTCGAAGTGACCTAACTATGGCGTGGTTATTATTTCTGAATGCGAGTTTTAATTGATTATGTAACAGCGACAGGATCGAATAGCGTTGTTTATGTTTATGACGCCGGGCTGTGAAAGGGAGTCAGGCTGGCTTAGGAGGCCTATGTATATTGACAGGGCTGTGGGTTAACCGAGAAATTATACTGTGCCCCTATTAATGGTTACCGGGCCACTTCTCCGAGGATAAGCGGCTGGAGCCTGAAGCTGACCACTCACCCTATCTAGTGTCGAGGTTAGCAATATCTGGAACTGTACCTCCGCTGTCTCATATTCCTTCATGGCGTGCGCAGGGACAACTTTACCCGAACGTGTGAGGGCTGTGAAGAAAAGGAGATACTTCGAAATTTATTGTTGAAAGTAGAGGGTGGTTTAGAATGGTTGTTCAAGAAGTTGGTAGAAAGTTTGTATGAATGCAATGTGACAAATGCCAAGTGCGGGAGATCAGTAAGTTTGGTGCGTGAAATTAAGTCGCAAATGCTGTCACGTCAGATTTGTGCAGTCGGAACACACGAAGGCGTTAACGTGGATCGTGAAGAAATGCGACGTGAGTGTGAACTAGGTCCATATTGCTTGTGAGCTTTCTGATGGGCATTTTTGTTCCATGATGAGGCGGAAAATGTAATGCCAGCTGAGTGACTCCCAGCTTCTGGCGAAGGACTGTGCTCTGTTGTGTTAGTAATGGTTCGGATTTTACATGAGCCTGTAAATAACGCTCGGTTTGGACGCTTAGGCTTATCTGAAACAGCGTTTAATTCTGTGCCTGTTCGAAACACACAGTAGGGTTAACCGAGGAACGGTTACAAATTACAGAAGACAGCACGCAGTACTATATTTACTACAGGTGTGAATCTCAGGTGTGCCAGTCATTTTTCCTTAAAGATGTATTACCGAAACGTTCGTCGAGTGTGTGAGTCCAGTGAGTTTGTCTACATCGCGGATAATTCGTGCGCCACATCTTGAGGCCAGTCCACCTGTTGCAATGCCCGCTGCCAGTGAGCCGCTAACTGTAACACCGACTGAATCAGACTTCGGATATGTAGGTCCTGGACACAACGGCCACCTCATACTAAGCGGATAAGCGACAAACTGTCGTAGTTCTGAACTTAACGATTCTGTTTGTAATAATGTCGATCTGCCAGGCACATGTTAATGTTGACGCCTTAAATTGTGCCTACGTCGCCAACCTAAAATACGGCAGAACTGTAACGAAGCTAGAATTGGCGAGACTTGCTTACAGATAATTCTGGGGGTAAGTTGTTGGAAAACACCCTCTTGGAAGACCGAGTAGTAGATGGTCGAAAAACATTAACAAGGAACAGTTGAATAAAGAGAGACCAAATTGATGTCACTTGCTCTATTATTTCATTATTTAATGCTCAACATGTTTCGGATGTTAATACATCCATCCTCAGGAGCTTGCGACTTATTTGTTGAGTTATTTCATGGGTTGTATTGCTGTGGTTCGATGTGTGTTGGTG
>Ga0123354_10011540_pt1 | contig 13663 bp, 8 predicted proteins | sample TergutLab28metaG_2_FD_97872 | JGI IMG/M metagenome (GOLD analysis project Ga0123354, IMG submission 97872) | Labiotermes labralis P4 segment gut microbial communities from Petit-Saut dam, French Guiana - Lab288 P4 | ecosystem: Host-associated > Arthropoda: Insects > Digestive system > Gut ... | reverse complement strand
ATTCTTATGCCACTTCATACCCCTGACGGCTCATCAAGCGGCACGGTATCGGAGCTAAGTCCTTGGGGAATGTCAACACAAGGAGGTTATGCAATAATGTATATAAATACTTTGCAGGGAACATTTAGCGCCCTATACGATATGTCACAATGGTTAACGAAAGGACTTTCAATTTCAGGAAAATTTTCATTCGACAGTTACAATGAGGGATGGACTGTTCGTGAGGTAGATTACAAGTATTATAAATATGAAGGTAAAGATGAAAACGATGATGATATTATTATTGATATAGCTCCCGAACGTACAAATACAATGCGTACAAGGAATTATTCCACTCAAACACGACAGGTTTATATGGATTTGGGGTTGAACTATGATAGAACATTTGGCAAACACGGAGTTGCATCTTTGTTAGTTTTTAATCGTCAAGAAAAAACAAATGTGTTGGCATCCGATGAACTGACTTCCATACCTAATCGTTTGCAAGGAGTTTCAGGACGAGTAGCATACAATTTTGACCTCCGCTATTTTGCTGAAATAAATATAGGTCGAAACGGTTCTGAGAATTTCAAACGCGGACATCGTTATGGTTGGTTTCCCGCTTTTTCAGCAGGTTGGATAGTTTCTAACGAAAAAATATGGAATTCTAAATGGTTTTCAAATCTAAAAATTCGCGGTTCGTGGGGAAAAGTTGGAAACGACTATATGGGAACAAGATTTGCGTACCTGACTACAATTAATAAATATGCTATTGGTTATCCATGGGGAACTTCCCATATTTGGGATTCAGGATATATAGAAGACAAAATAGGCACAGAAAATGTAACTTGGGAAACAGCAAAAAAAACCAATATAGGGTTGGATTTAGGCTTTTTCAACAATAATCTATCTATCACTGTTGATGTTTTCAAAGAATTTCGTGAAAATATTTTTATGCAACGTCAAAGCATGTCATATTTTGCAGGTTTCTTACCCACTTCTGTTCCTTGGGGAAATCTTGGAAAAGTTGAAAACAAAGGTGTTGATGGTAAAATTGATTTTAGCAAAAGTACTTTTTTCGGATTAAATTATTCTTTTTACGGAACATTTTCATTTGCACGAAATAAAATAATTCAAGATGATGTTCCACCGCAAGCATATCACTACCTGAATGCTCAGGGACTCCCGATGGGGCAAACTTTTGGTCTTGTGGCTATTGGTTTTTTTACAAGTGAAGAAATTGCTATTATTAATGAAGAAGACAGAAAAGTAGCAAATGGAGAAATTAGCGATAAAGACCGTAGTATTCCAAAACAAACTTTTCAGATAACTCTTCGTCCGGGTGATATTAAATATGAAGACCAAAATGGCGATGGAATTATCAATGATAATGATCGGCGTCCAATTGGGTATCCTAATTTGCCCGAAATAATGTTTGGTTTCGGCGGTACGCTAAATTACAAAGGGTGGGATTTGAGTGTAATGTTTAACGGTGTTGGTAATCGCAGCATTTTTTTGCAAGGTGTAGGAATAATGCCATACGTTGGCGATTATCCTTTCGGAAACATTTTGCGTGAATATTACGATAACCGCTATATTCCTGCAACTGCCAACAACCCGAATCCGGACAACAGCAATGCTAAATATCCTGCAGTTATTGCCGGTCCAAATACTAATAATTATCGTATTTCAACTCTTTATATGAGAGACGCGAGTTATCTACGCTTGCAAAATTTGGAAATAGGTTATTCTTTGCCAAAAAAATGGTTAGAAAAAATTAAAATCAGCAGTATTAGAATGTTTGGAAATGGAAATAACCTGTTTGTTATTGACAAAATAAAAATTACCGACCCGGAAATGATAAACACCGGTACTTATCCTAAACAAATAGTATTAAATCTTGGAATTCAAATAGACTTTTAAATTAAAATAAAATGAAAAATAAAATTTCAATATTGATGACAATAATTCTTTTTACAGGATTGATGACTTCCTGCGAGGATTATTTAGACAAGCAACCTACAGGCGACCTTACACTTGACGATGTTTTCGCCAGCAGGATGTATTCAAAGGGTTTTTTATCTAATATTTATCACCGACTACCTGCCGAATCAAATATGGCGCAAAATTGGAATCATTGGATTGAAGGCGGATTGTTTTGTGGTAATCCTTTTGTAGCCGGAAGTGATGAAATGGAGATTTCAATAGAAGGTTCTTTTGTCCAAAGAATGAATGATGGCTCGTGGAACCCTACAAATATTGCTAATGGAGGAGTTTCTTGTGACATTTATCGCCAAATGTATCAAGCTGTGCGTATGTGTAATATTTTTCTTGAAAGGGTGGATAATATTCCCACAACTGATGAGGAAAAATCAAGTTGGAAAGGTGAGGCATATTTTTTACGCGCTTTTTTCCATTTTTTTATAATGCGCACTCATGGTCCGATTGTAATATTAGACCGTTCGTTATCAACTGATGAAGAGGTTAATAAAATAACTCGGCGACCAATTCAGGAGGTAGCACAATTTATTGCTAAAGATTGTAACAGCGCAGCAGAATTCTTAGTAGATAAGCCAAAACGTGAAATTGAAGGAGAAGTTGGGCGTGTAACTTCTGTTGCAGCTTTAGCTCTAAAATCGCGAGTACTTCTTTATGCTGCAAGTCCACTGTGGAATGGGAACCCAAATTATGCCAACTTTATGAATCCGAATGGTGAAAAACTTGTTTCAACAGGTGAAGACAAAGATCTATGGAAAATTGCTGCAGATGCCGCTTTTGCCTGTATAGCAGAAGCAGAATCAAACGGATATGCCCTTTATTATGACCCTTCTGGGGACCCTTATGATAACTATTCAAATATTTGGAATAACTATTACAACTGCGAATGGCTCTTTTGGAAACAGCAAGGCGAATTTTTTCATGCTGATCTCTGTGCCGACCCTGTTGGTTTTCAGTATTCTGCCGGCTGGTATGCTCCAACTCAAAATATAGTTGATGCTTATCAGATGGCAGATGGTTCAACACCAATTTTAGGTTATGAATCAGACGGAGTTACACCTATTATCAACACTGCAACGGGCTACACTGAAGACCATTTTGTTAATGCAGCAGAACGAGCAAGCGACCTTATGGGAAAATATTATCGTGATGGGGTTTGGAGTATGTATAAAGGGCGCGAACCACGTTTCTATGCAAGCATCAACTTCAACCTTCAATTTTGGAAAACGCGTCAAATTGAGTTTTGGTATGCAGGTCGTGATGGTCGTTCCAAATCTCCAACTGGTGACACATATTGTAAAACAGGCTATTTAATGCGAAAAATAGTTGATGCTACTTATAGAAATTCGTTGGAGCAATATCGCAATAAAAACTGGATTTATTTTCGTTTGGGAGAAATCTATCTTAACTACGCCGAAGCTTTATTCGAATTTGGTGGAGATGAAGGTGAAGTGCGCTGGTATGTTAATGCCATTCGTTCGCGTGCAGGACTACCGCCAATCAGTTGTTCAGGAGATGACTTGAGAAAAGCAATTCGACATGAGAGACGAATTGAACTCGCTTTTGAAACTCATCGTTGGTTTGACACGCGCCGATGGAAAGAAATTGAGTCGCAAAAAATGCCAGTATCAGGTATGAATATTGCAGCAGGCACAAATCCAAATGCTAATATAAACAAAACTGATGAATCTTTTTATCGGCGCACAAAAATTGAAGATCGCATTTTTGAGCCTCAACACTATCTTTTCCCCATCCCACAAGAAGAAATCAATAGAAATTTGAATAATTTGGTACAAAATCCGTGGTGGCATTAACGTTATTTATATTAATTAATATTTTAAAATTTAGAAAAATGAACCGATTAATTTTATTTTCAGTAACTTGCTTTTTTGCAAGTATTAGCTTTAGCCAGTCGCTTTTATTATATGATGGCGAAACGGTTAGTCCCTTATGGGAAGCGATAAGTATTGATGGTGAGGTTGTTACAAACAATGTGGCAAACCCCGACAATACAGGTATAAACACTTCTGCCAAATGTATATCGGTAGAACGAAATTATACAAATGGTTTTTGGGCAGGTGGAAAGTTGACAAACCTTTCACTTGAACCTTTGGATTACAATGTTTTTTCAGTAATGGTTTATAAAACTGTTCCGGGAAATGTACGTTTACAACTTATGGGAACAGGAACTCCAAATTATTGGGAAAGCATTGATATTATGCATAATGGCAGCGGTTGGCAAAAACTGTTATTTGATGCCAAATATTGTAATTTGTGTTATATTTCCACGTTACTGGTATTTATACACAGTGAAGACACTGTCGAAAATCCTGATTTCGGTACACAAACAATGTATATAGACAATGTTGAAGCCGATTATCAAGACCCGGGAATTACATATCCGAAATTAATTTACGATGGTGAAACAATTAGTCCGGTATGGGATACTGTTGCCGGTGAAGAAGTTACAAATGATGCAGAAAATCCTGAATTTGAAGGGATTAACACTTCAGAAACAACTGTAAAAGTAGTTAGACATGCTAACAACGACTGGTGGCAGGGAATTAAAACTTCTGTAATTTTCAAACCAACAGATTATAACAAGGTTTCACTTATGGTTTATAAAACAGTTGGAGGAAATGTAAAAATCCAATTAATGGGAACAAAGGTTGATGAAGCCGGCATTCCTGATTATTGGTTGAGTAATGATATTATGCATAACGGAGAAGGTTGGCAAATATTGAATTTTGATATTTCATTCTGTCCGCTCCCACTTGTAAATACTTTACTTATTTTTGTCCATACAGATGATGCTACTGACAATCCTTCTTTTCCACTCGGAATTTATGTTGATAACGTAAAACTTGATTACTTTACCCCAACAATTCCTCAAAAAGAAACAGTTCTTTATGATGGAGAAACTGTTATTGTCGAATGGGTAACTATTGGAGGTGAGGAAGTTACAAATGGAGTGCCAAATCCTGACAAAAGTGGTATTAACACTTCTGCAACGTGTGTTAAAACTATTCGTGCAGCGGATAATTCTTTCTGGCAGGGCGCACAAATTATAGGTCTTTCACTTCCAGATCAATTTATATATGATCGTTATTCGGTAATGGTTTATAAAACGGTTTCGGGAAATGTACGTTTACAGCTGATAGGTCGTGGTTGTGATTTTTGGTGGGAAAGCGCTGATGTGATGCACAATGGAAGTGGTTGGCAGGAAATTGTTTTCAACACTCAGCCCTGTCCACTCACCCGCATTACAAGAGTACTGATTTTTGTTCATAGTGATGATGCAACGAATAATAGTTCATTCCCTGCTACTTGTTATGTTGATAACCTGAAAGTGTATAACAGTAATCCTCCTTCTGAGGTTAAAAATGTAAAAATAAACACTTTTACTGTTTATCCAAACCCAGCAAACGATATTGTTTATTTCAACGGAACAGATGTTAAAGAAGTAATAATTACAGATTTGATGGGTAGAACAATTAGGAAAATATCTGTAAATGAAAACAGTATTGATGTTAGTGGACTTAAACAAGGCATTTATTTGATAATAATTGGAGAAAAAACAAGCAAGCTGGTTAAGAAATAAATGTTTAATATGAATTATTCTTTTAAAATATTAAGAATATTTGTTTTTATGTTTGTCGTTTGCTGCTTTTCAGCAGCAAACGCACAAACAAAAAAAGCGGCTTTTCTTTCTACATTTAGTTCTTTTACCTCGTTACAATCAAATGGAGATGATGACGAAATTGCAGCAGCAGACTGGTTATTAAATACTTATGGAGGTGATTTTCTGTCTGTATCATCAATATTATCGGTAGATTTAAGTCAATACAATGTAATTTGGCTTGCAATAGAACGCGATAATGGTTTTTCTAATTTTCCTGTAACATTAACGAATCCTACTGTTTTAAGTAAAATCAAAACATTTTATCAAAATGGAGGTAATTTGCTTTTAACAAATTATGCTGTTAAATATCTGTACGAACTTGGTAGGGCAAATAATGATTTTGGAGAAATTTATGAAGGACCCGTAGATTACAATGAAGATACTTGGGGATTAATTCCTGTGTTTGGAAGGTGGTTCACTGCAGCTCACGGTCCGAATAATGTTTATGCTATTGACCGCTCTGATGACCCTCTTTATAGAGGACTTACTTACGAAATCCGTTTTATAAATGAAGGACAGGAATTTGCAGAATATACATATACATTTTATCCTTTGATTGGACCCGGACCAAAAGAAATTCATCGTGTTGCATGGAATGGTGGAGTTTCCGATTACAATTTTTCTCTTCCATCAAATATTACAGAGTTTGAAACCCGGTTCAATATGGAAGCTTTAGGAACTTTTGAGTTTAATGAGTATTATAGATATATAACTATTGGACGCTGGCTAAAACATAATAATTTCAATGGTAAAGCAATTACTATTTCCGAATGGAGTTATGAATGGAATCAAAATAATACAATAAATCCATATCAAGCAAATATTCAACGTCTTACTAAAAATGCACTTGACGAACTTGGAGGTAATAGTAGCTCTTATTTAATTAAAAACGAGGTGAATAAAGATAAATGTGATAATACCGTAAAAACGGAAATATATAACATAAATGGTAAATTATTGCAAAATGCTGATTTAGAAACAATGCAAAAAGGAATTTATATTCTGATAGAAACGTGCAGTAATGGAAATATTTATACAAAAAAAATTGTAAAGTAAAATGAAAACAATTGTAAAATATATCATTAGTATATTCTATTCTTTAATCGTTGTTTCTGCTCTTTCTCAAAACTATGATCCGGTAATGGTAGAAGTTATCGGTGGTACAGCCTATTTGACTTATTTCGATACACCTGTAACAATTAACAATTTCAAAATAGGAAAATACGAAATAACTCAAAAACAGTGGGAGGATGTTATGAAAACAATCCCTGAATATGCTTCCGATCAATATCTTGGAGACAATCCTTCTGAAAAGTTTGGTTTAGGCGATAATTATCCTGCTTATTACGTCAGTTGGGATGATATAGTATATATATTTTTACCTCGCCTAAACGAACTTACTGGTAAAAATTATCGTTTACCAACCGAAGCCGAATATGAATATGCTGCTCGTGGCGGGCAACAGTCACAAAACTATATGTATGCAGGTAGCAACAATACTGACGATGTTTCGTGGTTTTGGTATAATCGTGTGTATGGTACAGGCGATGGTAAATGGGGTCCAAAACCTGTTGGAACAAAAAACCCTAACGAACTTGGAATCTATGACATGAGTGGAAATGTATATGAATGGTGTTATGATACTTTTTTAACTTATAGTGAGGGCGTTTTACCTTATCCTAATGGCATAGACAATCCTGTAAATTATGGAGATGGAATTTCCCGCTGGAGGGTGATGCGTGGCGGTAGCTGGGCTTACGATGGTATTGCTACGCGTACACGCTGCCGATACACTTGTGAATCTTATGCTCGTAGCGCAATTTTCGGTTTCCGTGTAGTTCTTGACGATAAATCCCCATTAATTCTATATGATGGAGAAACAGTAAATCCAACTTGGGTAACAGTTTCAGGAGAAACGGTTACAAACAATACGGATAATCCCGACAACACAAGTATTAACACTTCTGCCAAATGTGTCAAGGTGGAACGTAATTTTCAACATGGCTTTTTTGCAGGAGCAAAAATACCTGTGAGTCTAAACCACTCTTCTTTTAAGATGGTTTCTATAATGTTACATAAAACAGTTGCAGGTAATGTAAAAATTCAGTTTGAAGAACCAGGAAATCCGATAAATTTTTGGCTTAGTGATGCAGTATATCATCATGGAAATGGTTGGCAAACGTTGGTGTTTAATACAACAGCCAACACTGTCCAGCAAATTTCCACTTTTCTGGTATTTGTTCATGCTGATGAAACAATTGGAAATCCTACTTTTGGGACTAAAAATATGTATATCGATAATGTTAAGGTATATTAATATATTATTTGTTGTTATACTTTGTTGCATTTTTTCAGTTTCTGTCGGTTTTGCAACAGAAATAAGAATAAATATTACAAAAAAGTATTTAAATTTTCCTGTCTCTCATATAGAAGAGACTGCTAAAATGACATTTTTTGTAAATGACAAAACCGAGCGTAGTTTCTTTATTCGCTTAACTGAAACACCTGAATACTGGGTTTTTGCAGATGTAAGTTCCTTTAAAAACAAAACATTGATAATTAAATACGAAGGAAATGCAAATAGTTTGAAATTAATTGAGCAATCTGACAAACCCTTTGGTACAGAAAACTTTTATAAGGAAGGAAACAGACCACAATTGCATTATACCACAAAAGTTGGATGGAGTAATGATCCTGTTGGATTAATTTTTTACGAAGGCGAATATCATTTATTTTACATACACGATCCCTATGACCGTGAATGTATTTGTACTGAAAATACACATTGGGGTCATGCTATAAGTCACGACCTTATATATTGGGAGGAACAACCTATTGCATTATACCCCGATGAACAGGGAGTAATATATTCAGGTTCAGCAGTAATTGATTACGATAATACGTCTGGGTTTGGCGATGGAAAAACGACTGCAATGGTTGCAATTTATACCACTGATAATCCGGAAAGACAAGTTCAATGTATCGCATACAGTTTAGATAAAGGCAGATCGTGGACTAAATACGAAAACAATCCGGTTATTGATTCCAAAGAAAAATGGAACAGTAAAGATACCCGCGACCCGAAAGTATTTTGGTATCAACAGGGTAAACATTGGGTAATGGTTCTAAATGAGCGCGATGGACATTCAATTTATACATCGTCTAATTTGAAAGAATGGACTTATCAAAGTCATACAACAGGGTTTTGGGAATGTCCGGAATTGTTTGAATTAAAAATAGATGGCAATCCTAAAAATACTAAATGGGTAATGTATGGCGCTTCGGGAACTTATATGCTTGGTAATTTTGACGGAAAGAAATTCACACCTGAAACAGGAAAATTATCTTACTGTTTCGGGGCAATTTATGCAGCGCAAACATTTAACAATATGCCTGAAACAGACGGCAGGCGTATCCAACTTGGTTGGGATAGAGTTGACCATCCCGGAATGAGTTTCAAGAGTCAAATGAGTTTGCCAACACAATTAACCTTACGAAATACTCCTGATGGTATTCGTTTGTTTAGCAATCCAATAAAAGAATTAGATGATTTACAGATAGAACTTGTGATTTCTAAAAAAAACATCACTCCACAAAAGGCAAATGAACTTTTGAAATCATACTGTAACAATGCAACATTAAGAATTAAAACGAGCATAAAGTCTTCTCACGCAACATTTTGGATATTATCGCTGTTTGGACAAAATATAATTGATTACAACTACAATTTTAATATGCTCAATGGCTTTTTCTATTCTCCGCAAGATATTGGTTCAATGGAAGTTTCGGCTGATATTTTTATAGATAAAACCACCATTCAGGTTTTTTTTGATAGTGGTGCAATTTCTTATTGTATTCAGCGTGAGCCTCGAAATAATATAGATGGTTTCATCTTTTGGAGCCATTATGATTTTGAAATCAAAAATATAGAAGTATATACAATGGAATCTATTTGGAAAAATTTTTTAGATAATAATTAAAATAATAAACAGTAAATATGAAAAAGATTAAATTATTTTTAACACTTGTGATTTGTTTAATATTCAATACTAACAACATATTTGGTAGCGAAATAAACCTCAACATCACAAAACAGTACCTAAACCTGCCAGTTTCGCAGCAGATAGAACGCGCTAAAATGACTTTTTTTATTGATGGAAATCCAGAGCGCAATTTCATAATCCGCTTATCTGCAACCCCGGAATACTGGGTGTTTGTGGATGTAAGCGAACATATTGGCAAAACTCTTAAAATCTTTTACGAAGGCAATGCAGATGGTTTACAAAAAATTGAGCAATCCGATAAACCTTTTGGCGCAAACGATTTTTACAAGGAAGAAAATCGTCCGCATCTGCATTTTACAACACGTGTCGGCTGGATAAACGACCCAAACGGTTTGGTTTATTATGATGGCGAATATTATTTATTTTACCAACTTAATCCTTACGAGCGCGAATGGGAAAATATGCATTGGGGACACGCTGTAAGTAAAGACCTGATTTATTGGGAAGAATTACCGGTTGCTTTATATCCGGATGAACTCGGAACTATGTTTTCAGGTTCTGCAGTAATTGATTACGAAAACACATCAGGATTTGGCGATGGAAAAACGCCTGTTATGGTTGCAATATACACCACTGATAATCCTGAAAAGCAGATACAGTGCATTGCCTACAGTTCAGACAAAGGCAGAACTTGGACTAAATACGAAAAAAATCCGGTTATTGATTCCAAAGAAAAATGGAACAGTAAAGATACCCGCGACCCGAAAGTATTTTGGTATCAACCGGGTAAACATTGGGTGATGGCACTTAATGAACGGGATGGGCATTCAATATACACCTCACCCGATTTGAAAAACTGGACATATCAAAGTCATACTGAAGGTTTTTGGGAATGTCCCGAACTGTTTGAGTTACCAATAGACAAAAATCCGGCAAAAACAAAATGGGTAATGTACGGCGCATCAGGAACATATATGCTTGGAAACTTTGACGGGAAAAAATTCATCCCCGAAACAGGAAAACTGTCGAATTGCTTTGGAGCAATATATGCAGCGCAAACTTTTAACAATATTCCCAAAACTGACGGAAGACGTATTCAAATCGGGTGGGATAGGGTAGAGCATCCCGGTATGCGCTTCAAAGGTCAAATGAGTTTACCGACAGAATTAACCCTGCGAAACACTCCGGATGGTATTCGTCTGTTTAACAATCCAATAAAAGAATTGGATACATTACACGAAAAAGTTGTGATTTCAGAAAAAAACATTACTCCGCAAAAGGCAAATGAACTCTTGAGAGAGTATAGCAACAATGCAACTTTACGAATTAAAACAAGCGTAAAGGCTTCTCACGCAACTTTTTGGTTATTAAAGTTGTTCGGACAAAATATTATTGATTATAACTACAATTTTAACACGATCAACGAATATTTCTATTCTCAGCAAGATATGGCTTCTATGGAAGTTTCAGCCGATATTTTTATTGATAAAACCACTGTTCAGGTTTTTTTTGATGGCGGTGCTATATCTTACTGCATCCAGCGTGAACCCCGAAATGAGAATGAAGGTTTCCGTTTTTGGAGTGACAGAGATATAGAAATCAAAAATTTGGAAGTATATATAATGAAATCTATTTGGAAATAAACAATTTATGATGAAAAATATTATTATTGGGCTTGGAGAAATACTTTGGGATATGCTGCCTTCGGGGAAAAAATTAGGAGGCGCTCCTGCTAATTTTGCCTATATTGTCTCACAGTTCGGTTTTGACGGATATGCAGTGAGCGCAATCGGCAACGATTTGTTGGGTAAGGAAATTTTGGACAATCTGAAAGAAAAAAAACTCAATTTTTTGATTGAAAAAGTTGGTTTCCCGACCGGAACGGTTGCCGTTACGATTGACGAAACAGGAAATCCGCAATATGAAATATGCAAGGGAGTTGCGTGGGATAATATTCCTTTTACTTCGCAAACTGAGATGTTAGCGAAAATTTGCTGTGCTGTTTGTTTCGGTTCATTAGCCCAACGCAGTGAATTTTCCAGAAATACGATTCTGAAATTTTTAGAACTCGTACCCGAAAAAGCATTGAAGATTTTTGATATAAATCTGCGACAACTTTTTTATTCAAAAGAGATAATCGAAAAATCATTGAAAATTTGCAATGTTTTGAAAATGAACGACGAAGAGATGGTCATTATTTCAAATTTATTTGAATATCAAGGACTTTCAGAAGACGCAATCTGTAAAAAAATATTGAATGATTATCAAATGAAAATGGTTGTATTAACAAAAGGTGAAACAGGCAGTTACATTTTTACAGACGATATTGTTTCATATATTGAAACTCCAAAAGTAAGCGTTGTTGATACTGTAGGTGCAGGCGATTCGTTTACCGGTTCATTGGTAGCGGCTTTGTTTAACGGTAAAACTATTCAGGAAGCGCATCGACTGGCGGTCGAAATTTCCGCTTATGTTTGTACGCAACAAGGCGCAACGCCTGAATTTCCACCAAAATTAACCGAACTTTTTAAATAAAATAATAAATTATATATGAAAAATAACAATTTGTTTCAGTTTGTGCCAGTAATGTTTGCGTTTTTTGCTATGGGAGCAGTGGATTTGGTAGGCATCGCTTCCAATTATGTGAAGGAAGATTTCGGCTTGTCAGATACAATGGCGAATTTATTTCCATCTATGGTATTTTTCTGGTTTTTTATTTTTTCAGTTCCTACAGGACTGCTAATGAATAAAATCGGGCGGAAAAAAACTGTACTTTTGAGTTTAATTATCACAGCGCTGGCTTTGGTAATTCCTGTTATCGGTTACGGTTTCGTTTGGATGCTCTTATCCTTTTCATTATTAGGAATAGGAAATACATTAATGCAGGTTTCATTAAACCCGCTGATATCCAATTTAGTAACAAAAGATAGATTGGCAAGCACCCTTACATTAGGGCAGTTTGTAAAGGCAATTGCCTCATTTGCCGCCCCTTTGCTTGCCGGATGGATGGCGTTACTGTTCGGAAACTGGCGCCTTTTATTCCCGCTGTATGCTCTGATGACGGCATTATCGTTTATTTTGCTGGGAGTAACTTCAATAAAGGAAGAGCCATACGAAAGTAAATCTTCTTTTGCAGATTGTTTCAAACTTTTAGGGAAAACGCAAATATTGCTGTTATTCATAGGCATAATGGCTCACGTAGGAATTGACGTCGGAATCAATACTACCGCTCCGAAAATCCTGATAGAACGAACCGGAATGACTTTGATAGATGCAGGTTTGGCTACAAGCATTTATTTCCTGTTTCGTGTACTCGGCTGTTTTTCAGGAACATTTATTTTGGCGCGTGTAAAAATGCATAAGTTTTTTATAGTGAGCGTAGTAAGTATGGTTCTGTCTGTTATCGGACTCTTTATTTTTTCAAATACCTTATTAATATATATCGCCATTGGTTTGGTTGGTTTCGGTAATTCAAATATTTTCCCGATGATCTTTTCAAAAGCATTACATTCGCTGCCTGAGCGAAAAAATGAAGTTTCAGGATTGATGATTATGGGAATTGCGGGAGGCGCAGTTTTTCCTCTGTTGATGGGTATTGGTTCGGATTTATTAGGAAATCAATCCGGGGCGGTAGTGGTTGTTGCTGTTCTGCTGGTTTATCTGGGAGCGTTGATCGGGAACATTCGGGAGAGAGAAAAGGTTTGATTTAAAGTACGTTAAATATAATACAGTTCCTTAGAATAACTTTTATTGCTGGCTGAAAGTGTATAAAAAAACACACTTTCAGCCAGCAATAAATTAAAATGCAAACAAATCAACCATTGTAACTTCGCTTTGTATATTGCCCCAGTATTCATTGTGTATTACGCCGTAAGTTGTTATAAGAGTGATATGTATTGCGTTTTTTGTATTAGTTTGGAAGCGAAAAACACTCCGTTTATTTCGTAAAATTTCATCATATTTTTTGTTAATGACAAACTCATCCGAAGCGATTTTCATT
>Ga0123354_10011539_pt1 | contig 13664 bp, 10 predicted proteins | sample TergutLab28metaG_2_FD_97872 | JGI IMG/M metagenome (GOLD analysis project Ga0123354, IMG submission 97872) | Labiotermes labralis P4 segment gut microbial communities from Petit-Saut dam, French Guiana - Lab288 P4 | ecosystem: Host-associated > Arthropoda: Insects > Digestive system > Gut ... | reverse complement strand
TTAGAATTATGAAACAAACTGCATTTTGAAGAGGAAAAAACGGAGAGTATATACCATGTTTAAAATATTCAGTACCTGTATTTGTTGAATAAATATATAAAAGAAAACTTTAGAGGTTAGCGGTGCGGTACGACCACTATAGTTGACATTAGGCGTCAAAAGGTTAATATTTGTGACAGTACTCAATGTTCACACGTGAAATTTTTTCAGTACTAAATGTCTGTAATTCCTATCATACCTCACCTGCAATATTACTGTACAAGAGACATACATGTCCTATGCCATCATGTCAGGGACAGTGTCTAAACATTTGTTATAATATTTATTAGTCTCTGCCACCAACAGCTGGATAACTTCCATGACAATAAGGATAAAGGTGGCAGTAGGTGTATAACCCTTGTTATAGAGTGCCTCTTGTATCCACAACCTACTGGGATCTCCAGTGCAAAGGACACCACAAGAACTACAACAGTACTGGGATCAGGACCAAATTTCATCTTGGCTTCATCTCATATTCCTTTTACCAGTTGCTTCTATATTTTCTTTATCTGAGTCACTTCTCTGTCAGAAAAGACAGATTCATCAAAGTCACTTTCCAATTCATGCTCCAGTTCAACATCCCTTTTATTCTCCAGCATGTGTACTATTATGACAGGCAGAAATTATATGCAGGTTCTGAGGTTCTTTGCAGTAGTGTGGCTCAGGATTTTGTACTTCTGGGATATGATGCTATGTCACAGGTTAATCACATCACAAAGTCTCAAAGGATGATACTGCCTTAATTTTCAAGGATAAATAGGTAGTAGAACACCCTTACAGACGAAGGAAAAGCATTTCTTTGAAAAACTGGGATCCAATAGCCCCCAGCACAGCATCATATCAAAGAAGGATGGGACCCCCAACACAACTATGTCTGTAATGACAGTAGTACCACACAACATTCTTCCCACTGACATAACATAACCAGAAAGATAAATGCCTTTGTTAGGAGCTTCTAATGATAGCCTACTGCCCAACCCCATAATTAGAACACAAAAGCATTTTTATTTTCTCTGCTAGCAAGTTTGTATCCATTTGCAAAATTTCTGACAGCTGTCTACCCACCCACTCTTATTCCTGTCCCCCAACCACCTATAAATACATAAGAAAACTCTCATTATTTTCACCTTTCTGTTCACCCATTTACAGCCCACTGCTAACAAAAAAACAGACCTTGAATGAGTGTGAAATACATACTTAAAGAATGGGCAAAAAGACAACATAAAACTGGAAACAAATTTCCTCAATATAAAGACTGATCCTGCAGGAGCAGACATTTATAAATAAATACAGCAAAGAAACATAATGCAAGTTTGCATAGTGCAATCTAAAAAATATGCATCAGCTGTTACAGGCTGCTTTAAAATACATCAGTATTTTTAGCTTCACTGCATTACAACACGTGGCCAGCTGGACGCTGAAGACACAATCATAATTTTGTAACTCATGACCGATACATTTTAACAAAGTAAAATACCAAAAGAACACAATGGGCACTAAACCTAACAAATTCTGTAATAACACTGATAATGCGCATTTCAACTTACTTCTGGTAAAAAACAGCGATGCCATCTGACCCTGTAAGATAAAAAATGCACTACTAAAGGTCAATGCCCAGAACACTGAAAATAATTTTTATGTGTATTGTACCAAGCACTCATTCCTTGTCAAGTTCAGAGAAATTCAATGTCTGGCAAAATTAACATGTAGTGGAAAACACACTGATACAACAAACATGGAAAAAAAAACTCACAAAGAGTATTTTTATAATAACAATATAACAATATGTCAACAATATTTTAAATCCTTATGGTCAAGATCTGAAGTGACTCATCAACATTATGCTTTATAATATGGTGTGCAAATGCAATTATTATTGTTTTTCTTGTTGTAATAATGGAGAATTACATTAATAAGTCATTGCAGCAATTTCTGATAGTTGATGGAGATGCACAGGAACACCCTATGAAAGATGGTTAACGCTGTTAGCAAGAAAACATCAGCCAGAGATCAGCATCAACACAATCTGCAGAGGAAGAAAATTCTTCCGATATATAAGAAAACAATAATTACAGAGGATAATAAACACAATGAACAGTCAGAACCACAACCAGCTAAGACTAGCCGGCTACATCCCTTCCACATTGCAAAGCACCACATTTCCGAACATCAGTCATTATTCACATTCCTCAACGAATGATTTACATGGCTCCAGAAAATGTATGATATTTGGGACACACCAAGCCAAACAAAATAACATTGATAACACTACAAGTCACTGACAACCGTTTGTATGAACCTTAAACCTATTTTGCAATATGTCAACATGCAAGGCACCTGTTGTGTAATTTATCTCAATGTAACTGACATTCCAGTGACCATATTTTCTTTTAAGTTTGTGAACGTTTTCATGGTCACTCTGTGCCAGGGTGAACATAAGTAATGGTAAGGTGGTAGTAGCTGAGCGAATTAATAGAAGAGCGGTCACTTGTCAGAACATGACCTTCTGCAGCTTCTTGATAAAACACTGAATACTTAATCACCAGTCTGTACTTGTAAAGTCAGGCACCATGAAACTCCCAATTAACACTTCTATATTTACGCTTTTCTTTCATTTGGTATTACATTTCTATGATCCAAACCCAACAAGAGGCTTCTACATATACATCATTTTAATCTTTCCTGTATTTGTTGCAACTTTTTGAACAGAAATTGTACCCTGTCAGCACAGGTATTCACTCTTGCTCTCTCTTGCTTATACATACCATTTCAAACTTTTCCTCAATAACATAGTACTGATGTGGCTGAGATTCATACCCCTCTACACCATCAGGAGAGAAAAGGGGTGTGTCCTCTGCACTGTCCTCTTCTGAGGACTCTGCCTGCAGTCCCTGCAAGAATAATCCAATGAAATAGTAAATAAATAAATAAATAAATAAGAGCTGCAATATAGTAAAACCAACCAGATGCACCAATGTCTCAAATTTATTTTATTTTGGAATGACACTCTACATGTTTCGGACGGTCTTTCCACCCATTATCATGAGTTCAAGACTGTACATACAGCAACAGGCATTTGTCAGTTAGATACTGCTGTCTGCTTGCTAGCAGGACAAATGTCTGTTGCTGTATGTACAGTCTTGAACTCCTGATGATGGGCAGAAAGACCGTCTGAAACATGTAGAGTGTCGTTTCAAAATAAAATAAATTTGATACACTGGTGCATCTTGTTAGTTTTACTATGGAAATAATATTATAATGCACGGCCCTATGAACGTCAAATTCGAAGATTCAAGTCTTGTGGAACATTACACATGCTGACTGGTAAACAGTCACCATCATTTCAGAAAAGCATATGCCTTCATTGACATTATCAAGCAATCCATGACCTCTAGAACTATGTGCCTGTTGTTACAATGTAACATTACCGAAGAAGTGAATCTAAATAAAACCTGTTAAGTTAAATATATATAACCTACCATTTGAATGGCTGATTTAGATACAAAGCAAAAACACTCAAAGAGGAGAAGTGACTCAATTTCCGCTCATACCACGCCTTAGAACAAAGGAAAGGAATGGTTGGACTAACAACAAAAACTGGTTGGACGAACAACAGAAACTGGTTGGACGAACAACAAAAACAGCTCAAGTGTTGTCACATCATTAGGAACAGGAATGGGAGTACAGGAACAGGAAAGGTCAGGAGGAACAGCAACACAGCTCTAAATGTTTTTCATCATGTACTGTCACACCCAGTAGATCAGCTGCTCAGAGATGCACCGTTGCCAGGCGCCAGATTACCTGCTTGACTGAATACCCAATAATTGTGTACCCTTAGCACAGATCTTGCTGCCTGTCACCCTGCAGGTACCTAGAATTTTGAAATGGTTACCAGCATTTTGGAAAGTTTGTGCACCCCTGCATTACAATGCTGGTTGCCAGAAAATCTGTGATGTTCAAGGTGCTTAAACATACTTATTATACTAATATCACAACTGGACCCACCCTACGACAGGATTAAGATAGTGTTCCTTTACTAACCCACAGAATTATTATCAGTCATTTCTTCAATCATAACCACTGATGGCCATTTCAAATCCACATTCAGTAAATAAGCTCACTCTTTAGCTTCAAAGCTCCTGACTGTGCCATCCACCTAATGTCTTACTCTCTTTTCATTTATTTTGTCACCACCTAGTAAGTGCCTTTGCAACTGACTCATTTTGCTTAACTTCTGTTTATCCAATTTAAACTTCCACTATAAAAATGTTAATGCTCTCTTCATGTACATTTACTCAATTCTGTAACATAAGTGCACCATTAATATTACTATCGTATTGTGTCTGACCTTTTGATTTGTGTGTGTAATCGGTCTGAACACAAGAGTAAATTACATCCCTTTCGACGACATTCAACAATTAATGCCATCTATTCACCTATCAACTGCGGCAGCACAGTGGTTAAGGTGCTGTGCTATGAATAGGAAGGTCGCTGGTTCGAGTCCAGACGGTGTCATTGGAATTTTTCATTGACATAATCCATCCGATCGTACTATAGCCCTGGGGTCGACTCAACCTCTAACAGAAATGGGTACCAGGAGTATTTCCTTTGCGTAAGTGCGGCCGGTGCAAAAGGTTGGCAACCTTACCACCATCCTGGGCCATTGTCACGTAATCTGGGAACCTTAACTTCCTGGAACCCTCTGGGCACCTCGGGCCTGTAATGGGACTTATTCACCTATCAGAGTCTGTGTTCAAGTGAGAGCCACTTACATTTTAATGCCATCTACCAGACACTGATGAAAATAATCTAGTTGTAAGTCACTCATAAACCATATTATTATTATTATTATTATTTGCATTTGAGTTCAAGCCCTTGCAGTCCTGATGCACCTAGGCCTTATAAAAGGGCCCTCTGTGCCCCATAATCTGATATCAGCTCAGGTGAGCCCTGTTCCTTTGCTAAAGTTTCTGTTGGCCCCCAGATTTAAACACTTATTGTCCTTTGGGTCCAAGAAAAGGAACCAAGATATGCTTTTTCTTTTTCTCCTCTCCAAAATCCCAGCAAATGAACCTCCTCCAGGTTCCCCAACAGGGACCCATATGAAGAGAGCTGCCTGTTTACAGGGTCTTTTTACATATCTCCCAAATTTCTCACAAAAATTCCCCTAAATAAAGAAAATTTTTTCCTCTTCTCTCAAAGGCCCTGGGAATAGAGCATCCCTCCATGCTCCCCAAAATCAGGGCCCCTGTGGAAACAGATGCCCATTTTAAACCAGCTTATACTTTGCACCCGAATTGGAACAAGGAACCTTCTCAAATCCTTCCCAAACCTTTTGCAAAAACAAGGCAGACAGTTATATCAAATGTTACAGCTACTGAATAATATCATACTTAAAAAAACATAAATTTGCATACAGTACACCAGGATTGCAACAAACATTATGAGTATTTCCAACATAACAAACCAAACTAAATGTCCATGTGGGCTGCTATGATAACGCTGACACACGAGTGAGCTTGCCTAACATAAATTCAAGGTCACATTTATAAATATTTTACATCTTTCACAAGTCTATCACAAAACATTTGTTCTTCCTAACACTAGAATGACATAAGCTTTCAAATGAAAGGTCCTAAACCTCCAAAGAAACAATTTCAATTCATGAAAAGCTGTTACACAATTCTATACACATAAAAATGGGGTATGCGGTGGTGCAGTTGGCTGAGGCACTGTGCTACAAGTCAGAAGGTCGCAGGTTCAATTCCCGATAGTGTCATCAGAATTTTTCATTGACACAGTCCTTCCATCTGCACTGTGGCCCTGGAGTTAACTCAGCCTCTAACAGAAATGAGTACAAGAAATCTTTCCTGGGGGGAAAAGGCAGCCAGTGGGTAGGGCTAACAACCTTACCACCTTCATTTACCAACTGTCTTGAAATTTGCGAGCCTCAACCTCCTGGAAACCTCTGGGCCTGTCTAGGCCTGTAATGGGTTTGCTTTACTTTTATACACATAAAAATGAAAACCAAAAGAAAAGTCTGTATGACATGTAATTGTCATACAGAAGAACCTACTGGTTACTTCAGGGGAATTTATCACCAGACGATCATCATCTATTGCCAAAGCTGAAGAAAAGTCTTGATGGCCCCAAATTTAAAAGACAATCATGAGATGGAAGCTGCTGCAACATGATTGCTGGTAACACAGGAAATGGACTGACAGCAACAGTAAATAGAAAGGCTTGTCACATGGCAGTAAATGCCTTGGATGTGGCCAGGATTATGTTCAAAGGCAGTGGGACAGAATTCAAAGTATGAGCACAGTAAACTTATTTTGTGACCACCTTTGCACATGATACATCAAGTGGGATGGCATGCAATGTTATGACACATGTAACAAGCAGGTAAAAGATGGCTACATGCCAATCACACCAAGCTCTCCACCCTGGCCACAAATGCACATTTTCCTCTTCTGTACCGAAAGTAGCAGGATTCTACCGAGACAAACGTAAAAAGCTTTTATATATGACCATTCCTTTAGAAGCCATTTTCTCTCTAATTACTCACTCTTTTCATCTGCTGTAGGTACTCCCGACGGGCAATGGCATTGGCTGAAGCCATGGCTTCTATCACAAACGTCACAGTAATGAAGCTGAAATATAAAAATTGGCGACACATGGCCTTTTCCAAACGGTTACCATAAGAAACATGACTCTGCGGGTAAAATTAGTAAAATGGGTTTGAAAATCACTAAAATGAGAAATAAAAATGAGACTACTCAAATATACCATTCTTTATTGGCAGGATTTTGATGATCACCATACCATGTTAACCACTACAAAGGTTCATCTTGTCTAGCCTCCTTTCTGTTCATCAAAGGTACCCAATTAATTGACCTAGTCAATACATTTTTCAGTTTACTTAAAAAAAACTTCTATCCTCTCATTCACACAGTTATTTAATAGGAAAGGGCTAAAAACATGAAAACTAGAACCCCGGTCAGAACAATAACACAGACAGTTCATTTTTTGACTGATTACAGATTTACTTAAGACAAGTTCGTTGTTTATCCAAGCAACCACCAAAAACTACTCATCTCTGATGTTCAAAATTCTGCTAAACTTCCACATCTGAATAACATCACAGCACACCTTCGGTTAAATATCAATTTGCTAGTAGCACACCATATGCCATTGGTATAAACACATCCCTCATACAATTTTGTTTGGACTGGTATGTCACCCATTTAGCAAAAACAGTGACAGTTTCAATTCCCACTCAGTATTATTGTCAGAAGTCACCTGGAACTAAAATGATGTGTGTAAGGTTTACCTTATGAGTGCCAGTACACATATAAGGCATAGCCCAAGTATCCAGCCAGCTCTGTCGAACACCGCCGGCAGCGTAAGTGCACCGGTACCCACAATGAGGTTGAAAACATAGACCAGGCCCACCTGCACAAGATGAAACAACATTAGAAACTGTATCACTGTAAAACTGCACACATACAAAATAGGTGACCAATTCCAAAATACAGTGATACCTCGGCTAACGAGTGACCCTGCTAACGAATTTTTCAGCTAACGAAGATTTTTTTCGCTGTTTTTCGGACTCGGCTAACGAATGTTTTAGTGGATGCGCACGCTAACATAGAGCAGCAAACATGAACAGTCGGGCCATTCCAGGAGCTTATCTTTTCCGTCTGTATGTGTGTTTCGGCTAACGAATGTGATTCCGGAACGAATTATCTTCGTTAGCTGAGGTATCACTGTACAGCATTTTGAAGAAAAATAAATTAGCACTCTTAGTTCCCAACTGCATAGGTACGTTATGCTAAAAATTAATGACCCGTCAAAACAGAGAAACACAGAGGCAAGTAGCAAATAAAACTGTCCAACTATTCTGTGATGTGACTGCTGCTGAAATCTCGTGGAAAAGAAGGGCGCTTAACACATTCAAAGAGTGGCCAATACACTGCCCAACAGCATAATGTGCAAGAGTACTAGTGACCAACAGATTAGCCATGCAGCACTATAATGGTTAATATGGCTTCAAAGAGCATGAAGATAATAAGAGATTGGAGAATATAGTACAATAAGCAGCTTCACAGTTTGGAGTCTTCACCAAATATATTGGGATGATCATATGGAGGAAGAAATGCAACATGTGTGGAGCAAATAAAAGAAACATAGACACACAATTATGTACACACAACCTTTGCCAGAAAAGCTGATGGAAAGAGTCATCTTGTAAAAAATAAATACACATGGCAGGATATCATTAACATACAACTTTAGCAAGTGGGAATATGTGAACTAGATTCATCCACTTTAAATAAGAACAAGCAGTGGGTTCTTGCACGGAAGCCAGGGTCCTACACGGACTGTAGAGCCAGTGAAGAGAGAGAATGGGTTCTCGCGAACATGACAATGAGCTTCTGGTTCCATACAATACGCATAACCTTCATTAACTCCTCAAAAATTAATCTGTTTACAAAACAGTTACATAATTCGTAACAATTAAACATTCTTCCTATGGCCACATGCCCTCAACCATCCTATACACGACACTTCTAAGAACGGTTTCTTTCTAATAAAAATTCAGGAAACATACGTTACACAGACTACAGAAAAATAAAGGCACACACAAACTATAGGAAAGAGCACAAACTGCACGAGCAAGGATTACTACACAAGGAATTTTTTACTGCAATTTCATTGGTACAAAGGAATCATCAAGTGGCGAAATTAGTGAGACCAATCATAGAAGCACAGAAATGGTTTGTGATTTCTGACCTAACCTCACGGTTCACATGTGCCATTCATTTGCCCCATCTAAAGCCCACGTAACAATTCCACTAGTGGACTTGTATCTTTCACACTGTGCTGAATTTCTGTACCCACCCCTTGTTGTTCATGTGTACCATTCTTCCCACTCTGTACATAATTCATATCAACACACAGTGACTGCACATAATGAACGAAATAAGCACTTTTCACAGACCTGTACTGTATAACACCTCACATGACCAAGAGTGTCACAAAAAAACACCAGTAGAACTTACCTCCCACATCTTTTGATATACGGGATTTGTGGGACCAGTCACATTCACGCATGGAAATATGAGAAATACACACAAGATTCTGGTGGTGAAATCTAAAGGTAAGTCACCACTTGAGAGACACAGGCACACATAGGTAAAAATACCATCCTTCATCTTACAAAAATTATCTGGTTCTATGGGCTGGCAGCAATATTTTAATTTGAGAATAAACACATTAAGATTGCTAACTGCAATGCTCAGCCAAGTAAACCACATATGTGCTTGCATGGCCAATAAAAGATTATGTAGATTACAACTAAGTAGGGAGTGAAGATGTGCACTGGACCAGAATTTGGTACAATGGTGAGAAATCTCTTGAAAAGTGGAGGAATTCTTCGCCACTTAGGAAGGGCTCTGCTGAATGGAATTAGTTACTTAGGTATGAATGGAACACAATGTGTGTCTACTATTTTACACATCCAAAGAGTATAAATTCTCTTCTAGGACGGAATGGTAGAACATCATTACCTAATTTCCCAGTTATCTACAATTTTCAACTAATACAGATAACCCACACTTAAGTATCCCCAGCCACTGCGGAATCATTACAAAATGATGTACAAAAACTGAAGTGTTTTCATCTAAAATTTCTTACATTCGGTAAAAACATGGCATGCAAGCCAGTGGTTTAGAGAATGTGGACTGCTTACAATTCATTTCTGTCTAACACAGTCAAGACTGTCTAAGCAAACAAGCACTTTTATCAACTTAGGACAGCCCTACATCCAAGAAAAACAACCAGCAGTAATTTTTCCTCATCACCCTCCAGTTCAAACTGTATCACAAGCCAGAACATGGGAACAAAACTGTAGCACTGGTAACAGATTTCATGGTGAACATTACACCTATGTTTAAATGAAATTTCTTTCTTTTGTAGGTAAGAATGTTCAAAATTTTTCTAAAGACTGTTAATACATATGCTTATATATTTACTGTGTAAGTTAAAACTATTTAGGTGCTTCATGGTTGGAAACCATACCTATCTCATTAAAATATGAATTAAAGTGCTCCCCAAAAATCCAAATTCACTTAATGCAGTCTCAGTGTATTAAGCAGGGACCATCTATAATTTTAACATTTCAGCTGTAGTTCAGTTGGAAGGACAGAATATAACAGTAACTAATGTACAAACAATTAACATGTTTGAATATCCTTAGAAATCTTAAATCAATTTATAATGCAGTCATCAAAAATACCTCTGACCTGACAATTTGACACTTGAGGTTCTCAAAATTATGGCTATAAAGACCTCAGGTACAATGCTATTTAGATTGAAAAAAAAAAAGTACCAATGTTTCAAATGGATGTGTCACATCCATCTTCCCCACTCTTCTGGTCTGAGGATGGAGGCAGCAACACATTCTTCCCAAATGTTGGTGTACATCTCTTCAGTGTGACCATGACATCTCCACAGTATGAAGAAGAAAGTCTTTTATTTACTTTACCGGCTTAAACACTTTAATATCATGATTTGGAGCTTTTACAAACATGGGAAAGACTATTAAATAACTTGATTCATGTGTACTTAACTCCACAGAGCAGCCCTCTTGAGCAACTAACAGCTCTTCAGCTTGTCAATGAATTCCTTGTTTTATGGTACACCAAGTTTCATTACTACATCAAGACTAAAGCCAAACTAAATTAATCTTATCTTCAGAGGTGACAACTCACTGTGCTATTATAAGTCAATTATTCCATAAACAATCCAGTCAAACACAATTAGTTTTATTATAAAAACAATTCTGTTTTTACAAAAATTCACCAAAATTTTCTGCCAGTAAGGCCAACATCAGGCAAAGCTGTTACAAAACACATAGAGGCCTTCCTTAGTTTATTTTTGTAAAAGCTTCATCTAATGATGGACTTACTGGCTGAAACATGTAGCAAATTTTTGTAAAAACAGAACTGTTTTTGTGATAAAAGTAGCTGTGTTTGACTGGACTGTTTATTTGTTCATTCCATTGGCGTGTGCAGAATGGAACAATTCCTTGCCATTCTCAGGGGCTTCTTCCATTCCTCTCTGTTATGTACTTTTTCCTGCCACCCTTCTCCACTAACTATTCTTCCATCCTCTCTCACCTCATCTTGCCATCTATTTCTTGGTCTACCTCTCAATCTTGTTGTTCCCAAATTCATATATAATACCCTTTTGGAAATTCCATTTTTTTTCCATTCTCTGTACATGCCCAAAACCAACGTAGTCTATTTAACCTCAATGTCTCTATTAGAGTAGATTTTTTTAACACTTGCATAAATTTCTTTATTGGTTAATACCCACTGGATTATTTGAGGTATGATAAAATTAATCCTGTCCATGTACTCCCCGTTCTTGTTTAAAATCCACTTCAATATCCTCCATCCATACTTAGGCCTTCCACTTTTCTGACAGATTGCCATTGGATGTCACATATTTGCCATCTGTTGAATTGCCCTACAGACCAATCCAAGTAACGTAATGAAATGCATATACGCAACGTAAACTAACTTTAAAAAGTACCTATTCTCATGAGTGATGTGACTGCAGCGTACGCTGAAATTGCCTCAGGGATAATACATTCCCTTTTCAAATAAGTTAAAATTTACAGGTCAAGAAGTTTTACTGCTCCTGCTTCATTTCTTTGCCATGATACAGATTTCGATTAATGAATATTTGTATTTTAATAGCAAATATCAAATTTGCTAGGTCAAAGTTCAATGTCTCTTTACTAACTTCATTCCATACCTACCAGCATGCACGTACAATTGACTGCAATTCACCTAACCTTACACTTACCCATGTCGAATACTGCTGTCCGGAACTTACTCCTTCAGCCATATTACTGTGTGTTCATTCATACGAATCTATATAACATACGTCTTTCCAGTTAATCAAACATCGTGTCACATCTGGATATATAATGTACGAAACCACGTACCCACCACGCGTACAGCAAACGATAAAACACACACTACCGAATCTTGGGCAGGTGCACCAACATAACCATGGACAAAATACCTGACCCGCATCTTAACCTTTTAAAGCTAAGCTGTTACTTTATGTACAGCCACCAACTCTGACGTTTAGAAATTATAGTGTTCACATTACGTTTGTGACGTGTACGAACCTCACAACAGCTATCTTTACCTCATACAACACCAACAGATTGGTTATGTAAAATCGATTTGGAGAATTTACTGCGCGGTACGCGTCGAGTACTTTCACATTTCGTCTTGTAGAGTGAATATCGTACTCACCATGCATGGCGCCAAATTCAACCGATCTATTCTTGCACTATAAACACGAGCGACGCCGTTTTCTCAGTTTCGGCACTCCCGGGATGCCATCATCAAGTTAACACAGTACACCAAAAGCAGGACTTATTTTTGGCCCTATTACAGGACCCTACCTGCATATGGGATGAGTTAGGTCTCTGGGTGTCCACTCACCATCCGGTAAAAATTGACTCCTTAGCACAGTTCAAAATAGTATTGTTCTTTAAATTTCCAACATGGTGCGATCAAGTTAGCACAGTACACAGAAAGGACTTATTTTTGGCTGTTAAGGGACCCTACCTGCATATGGGATGAGTTGGGCCTCTGGATGTCCACCTAAGATTCACTCCTTAGCACAGTTCAAAATACTATGTTTTTTACATTTCTAACATTATGAGGTGATGCTTGTTTTAATTGAAATTAGTTGACATCTGTTTTGTACATCGGACCAATTCAGAGGCGCTGCTTTTAATGTAAGGATTCCCCGATGATGGCACCCCAGGAGTGTCAAAACATTAAGGAAACAAGTGCGTCAAACATGCTTGTAATTTTCAATGCATGAATAGCTATTTATATATATGTTGCAACTTCAACACATTTTTCAAATCACTGTACACAAATCACCTACATGCTGCTCCTCCTTGGTTTTGAAAGCAAAATAGTAAAACGCAGGTCATCCCAGTCTACTACATACTCATTGGACCAGTCATGTAAATTAATTTTGCTCAGTACTTCAACAGTCAATCATTACAAACTCCAGTCTACTTTTTACCCCAGGTGAAAATCAGCCCATCTGAACCTCACCATTTTACCCACAATCACATCTCTGAACTCGAGCAAAAGCAAGCACCTACACACTGAATTTTAAAATCCTCCTGCACACACAGTACAATACACATGAAATGTAAACCCAAGCTCTAAATCAGTACAACACTGTGAACATTTTAAATAATCTACAATTGACTGGGCTTTGGAACTTTTTACATTAGCAACAGATTAATGCTAAATACATGGCAGAATATGTACATTACACATACAAATGTAGACATTAACATTAGGTTGGAATGGACATGAACACAACCCAAAGTATCTGAAATGAAATACACAGCTGTTGATCACCCAACACACAAAGCACCCATCAGTATAGAAATTCCCCACTTACATCTGTTAATACCTTCATGACAAAGTCTTTGCTAAATGCATAACCACTGTTGCACTACCAGGAAACAAAGTACTTTTGGCAATTCAGAACCTAACCTAACCTAACCT
>Ga0123354_10011538_pt1 | contig 13665 bp, 10 predicted proteins | sample TergutLab28metaG_2_FD_97872 | JGI IMG/M metagenome (GOLD analysis project Ga0123354, IMG submission 97872) | Labiotermes labralis P4 segment gut microbial communities from Petit-Saut dam, French Guiana - Lab288 P4 | ecosystem: Host-associated > Arthropoda: Insects > Digestive system > Gut ... | reverse complement strand
TGTTCATAACAACAAAAACAACAGCACCACTAACAACAGTAATAATGTTCTTATTGTTATTAGGCCTTCTATTTAAAGTTTGTATACATTATTTTTGGCATAGTAGAGAGTGACAACTGACTTTCAACTGGCTTCAAATTAAAGATAGTGTAATGTGTTTATAGTGTATTATTGTTATTATTATTATTATTATTATCATCATCATCATCATTGTTTTAATCAAGGGATAGTTGAAAGAAGGAAGTAATAAAAGTAATGGAATGTGCTACTTCAAATATTTTCTTTACTGTAAGTTAATTATATTCAGATTACGTTCGTGGTTTCAGGGGGAAAGCTTCATCCGCTATAAAGTACAGTAGGATACTTATGCTTGTACCTGGAATATTTCTAATTGGAGGAACATTTAGGTCATCAGAACCAAACGCCTTTCCAAAATTTGAGTTACTAAAAACACTGTTATCATTTTCATGTCCATGGGCTCCTACATCAATCAGTGTGAAGTAGCAGTTTTCATCAACCACACCTAACAAGTTCATTGAGTGAAAGCTTTCGTAATTAAAGTACAAAGATCCTGTGTTTGGTGGGCATTTGATGTGGCAGTGTTACCTGTCTCAGCTTCCTATGCAATTAGGCATTTTACAGATATTGTTGAACTCATCTGCAATTCACAGCCATATTTCCGAAGCAGGGACTCTTTTATATATATAGGTTGCAGTACCTTCCAAATGGCTTTTCCGGACTCAAGTACAATGCCCTGTGCTGTATTCTTTCAAACCCAAAAAGTACCCCAAAGAAGCAAGTAATTCCCCATTGGCAAGATACCTGAAACATACTTTATTTTTCAGACTCCCAGAAATGTAAGGACAAATGACACAACTTAAATAATTATATGAGGGAAAGAAAAAAAACCAAAAGAAAAAATATCCGGAAGTGGGGCTACGGTGAGAGGAAATGGTCATTTTATGGTGTCATGAATTTTTTGGAGTACTAATTGCAGCATAGAACTATGGAAATATTACAGAGAAAGTAACTGCAACTGAAGTTTCATTCACTGATCCAGATGAAACTGAAATGGACAATTCTGAACAACTGGAAGGAGAATATAAGTCATTATCAGAAACTGGGAAGAGGGTCGAGTAAAAAAAAGCAGCCAGCAGGAATTAATAGAGGACGAAAAATGCAAAAATTAACTGCTGTTGATATCGGCAGGCAATACTGGACTCCTTGAAAGAAATCAGTAATGAATGGAGGAGATCCTGGTTTCGAATATCCGTTACAATTCTAATTGAACAAAAAAAGACATAGGCTACTCTCTCTCTCTCTCTCTCTCTCTCTCTCTATATATATATATATATATATATAATTGAAGAAATAAAAGGTAAATAGGAGTAAATAATGTTACTATCTAGGACACTAACTAAGAAAAGGGTAGCTCCAATAATATCGAGAATCCCTTTCTTGTCTCTTGTCTTTTTATAGGACGTACCTCAAAAAAATTACAAGTCTTTCTTCAGGTGTAATCGCCTTCCTATAGTTGGTGTTTTGTTTTTGTATTTCCTCTCCCACCAGTTGTGACAGACGGTAGAACAGCTCTATATTCATTCTAAAAAGCTACGGAATTTCTCTTCATCCTCGAGCAGATCCAGATACAGGTGGCTAAATATTTCGAAATCTGGTCTCTTTATGTTTGTCAGGTGCACCCACATGTTCCGTCTCTTATGACACCACTCCTCCACATAATCATGTACAAAACAAGCATGTTAAAATTTTCCATTGCTTTAGAGTTCTTTACTTGTGCACTGTGCAAAGAGTACTAAAAACCCACTGAGACTCGCGGAGACTTGACTGGACTCGACTTGGTCAGTGTGAACACCCCTTGACTCTAGAGTCTGACTGGATTGGACTTGACTTGACTCTGTTGGTGTGTACGCACCCCTAGCTAGCCGTATGCCTGGGAAAATTAATGACCTTTAATTCATTTTTTAACTTCAAATTAAGCAAATGTATTGGTACCTTCGGTTAATATATACGTGGCGTGATGGATTGTAATGAATGGAAGACAGAGAAGCGCCACAAATGCACAAATATGGGGAAAGTAAAACAACTCGAATTAAGATAGCAACTCTACATCACGTGACTTCCGGTTCGGCACTTAGAAAATTTTAGGCCACTTGATTTTTGTTGAACAGAGGGAACATGCTGTTAAGTCTTAAAAGTGCTTCTTCATTTACTCCATGAACTTTTATGGATGATTTCAGATGTCTCCTTCCAAAGATTACTTATCTGCTTTTGCTGTTTACAATTCCAAGAAAACTCAAAGGAAAAGAAAGAGTATATATGGCAGCAAGGCTGGTCACATTGATGGTGTGTCTAAAACATTAGGGGAATCTGATGTGGAAGAAATTCTAAATGATAAAGATGAACCCACTGAATCCAGTTTTTGTAATGTCACAGACAAGAAGAAAAGAAAGAGAAATGACATTTCCTTTACATTCGTCAGTGATCAGCCCAGGACTTCTGATGCTGAAATTGTAAATGTAGATGAGGATTCTGATGATGTACTACTAATTGAGAATGCAAATAAAAGGATAAAGAGAAAAGTTATTGTGTTAAATCCAGAAAGTGAAGAAGACCATGAGGATGAGGAAATTGTTTTTGAGGATACAACCATTAGGAGAAGAAAATCAACAAAAGGAATGAAGAAACATGGGAGTGACAGTATAGTTTCAGAGGCCGAAGATATTTTTATAATAAAAGAGGATGATGCAGAAGAGGACAAATCTACTGGCAACAGCTTGGTGGAGGGCAGAAAGTTACTTGCATGGCTTATAAATCCAGTTGTTCCAGAAGAATTCTTCAAGTAAGTTTGAGATTAGTTCACTTGGGAAGATAAACTGTAAGTTAAGAATGAGAAGAAGTGCCACAGAATGAATGTCCATATAAAGTTTTATTCATTAATTGCTGTTAAGGTATTTTTAAGAATTATCACGTGATTTTGTGAATCTTGATTTTCTGTTATGCCAGCACAGTTTGGTTTGTGCTGTGTTTTAATCACAGAGCTTGCCAGAGATTAATTCTAGGTTCCTGTGTGTATGAATTTGATTGATACCTCTGGTACACTGCAGCCACTTCCAAATGGTGTCTAGTTTTGAATTGTAAGAGAGCAAAAACAACACCATAGGCACTTTTTCAATGTATTTTCTGATATCACCATCAGTGTTTTAGCCCTTTACATACATATGCAAAATGACAATTCATGCATGACTGAAAAGTTGAGCGAATGAATTTAACGATGCCTGTCAATTTTATTCGGTTACACAAAGTTGTAAAAAGTCAGAAGTGAAGACCTAGAAGTAGATGAGAGAACAGTACTGAGGTAGCTGTTAATGAAATGAGGTGTGGCAATTTAGACTAGGTTCTTCTGGTTCAGTATATTGTCATGTGAATACATTAAAGAACCATCCTTGGAGTTGTAAGAGATTCTTTACATGCCAAGGCATCTCAGTTTCTGTTTACTCAGTTGAACTTTCTATTGATTTAATATTATAATGTATTAATTACATTACTCATGTTTATAAAGGGAACTTGATGGAGAAGGTAATGTGTCTTGAAATGTAGTTAATTTACATTAATATTATTAATATCATACAGCAACCAACAGAAACACAATGATGCTGCTCAGTTGCCAGATTGTGTTTGAATTTTCATGCATCATAACATATACCTAAGTCTGTAAATGTACATTGCTTTTTCTAGCTAGTATTTATTTCTGTTGATCAGGCACCTTTGAATAATCATATATTACTGTCAATGAATTAAGAGTAGACAGATTATGTACTTGAAATGTACATGAGAAGTCAGCCATGCAGCTTTATAATGCAAATGTTTTTGACTTACATGACCTGTACATAATTGAACTGACAATGTATGAAGACCATACTAAAAGTCACAAATGTAGTGAAAATATGAACTAATTCCAAGCAGTATTGCAGTGTGTGAAATATGTGGTCATATTTTGATGTGATATAATATCTGGTTAGGACACTTTTTGGCAATGTGCAGTGACAGAATTTCTAGTTGAGGAGGAACAGATGTTGATGCACAGATTCATTGTGCATGTGGAGATGCCTGCATGTGCACTAGCTATGACATAGGATTGGTAAACCCTTTCAAAGACGGGAACACAGACATTGCCGAACAACCTGTAGTGGTTGTCCATGAACTACCTCTACCAAGAGATATTAAGGAAAAATAAGTGAGTTCATAAGAGAGGAAGGACATGTGACAGGGAAATGGTAGCAGAGATTGATATAAGGCACCGTAAGGTCCAGGGGGTGGTGGAAGGTTTGGAATACTGGAAAGTTTATGCCTCTGAACTCATCACTTTCTATTGGAGCACAAACATCACCAAAAAGTTTCCTTGCATTTGCAGAAAGAGTATGCTGCTGAAGGCAGAGAGTTTCTTCACAGCATCATGATAGGTGACAAAAGCTGGTTTCATCACTTTCATCCAGGAACTAAGTAACAAAAGCATGGAATGGTGTCATCATGCAACACTGCCCAAGAAATAGTGGTCAAATCAATGCCCTGCATCTGTCTGACCATGTAAACTGTCTTTTGTAATGCTAAAGGATGCTTATTGGTTAAGTTTGGCCATGAGAGGAAACCATCAATGCTGCACATTATCTTCAGAAAATGTAGAATCTTCATAGTGCTCTTATGTGACAAATGTCAGGGGAACAGAAAGATATCCTCTAGTATGACAGTGCATGACCTCACACTGCTTATCTTTGTATGGAGAGGATTCAGAAGAGCAGCTGGTAACTTCTCCCTCATCCACCTTACATTCTGGAACTGGCACCCTTGACTACCATCTGTTTGGATTTTAAAGAATCGGACATGAGGCCAGCAGTATGCAACCAATGACACTGTCCAGGAATCTGTCCATTGTCATTTTCAAACTGCTGCAAGCAGATATTCACACTTCCAGAATGGTGGCATTATTGCATTGACACAGGATGGGGATTTTGTGCAGAAGTGAATACAGTGCACAGATATGATTGACATGTGTTGTTTTTCTATGCATACCTTTTCCTGACTGTGAAATTAGTGATCACCAGGTACCCATCAAATAGGAGACTGGGCGAGCCAGAGAGCTGAATGGACATTTTGGAGGCATCTCTTTTTCCTGCCAGGAATTGGACAATGATGTATCAGTTGTCCAGTCCATTGCCTGGTCCCTGTACCTACTTTTATATACATGAATTGCCCAGTTACTGTATTGACCATGCTATTTTGGCTTCTTTGGAGGTGAAATCTACTTGTTAATGACTGTTATGCATTAGGTAGCACTTGAAATTAATCTCAGTTATTTGAATTATTTCTTGCTGCCAGTCCTTTGGAGTGTATAAATAATATGAAGGTACACATTGCACAGCATTACATGAAGATGAGCTGTGAATATTTACAATAAGTGAACATATTATCCTTAACTTGGGCAAAGTATTTCCAGTCATTCGTGCCAGGTCATCATATGAGAGTGAAGTAATTATCATTGTGAGTTATTGACATGCTAACCCCATGTAGGATGTGAACATACTGAACATAGGACATGAGGCATTCTGAAAAATGGTAAGATAGGGACCGCTGATTGATCGTGGTTGGGATGCCAGTAACTTAGTTCCAAATCATTGTTGCAAGGTGAGTAGGTGAAAACACAAGGGCTTTTTACTTCACCGATCTGCTTGGTATATAATTGCATGTGGTTACACGTATGCATTAATTAAAGTTATTAAATCACTACAAGTTACAAGTGTTGTTAATGATCTTAATGTTTAATTTTTCCAAAATTAAAGTGAATAACTACATATTGAGTGTATCACATAATTTAGTCTTAATAGTAAAAAAAGTTTTTATTTTCTTGCAGCACTGCATGGGAGAAAAGGCCACTGCACATAAAGCGCCATGCTGCAGAATACTACAAGACCATTATATCTACACCATATATTGACAAAATTTTGAGAAATAATAATATTCAGTTTACAAAAAATTTGGATGTAACATCATATGCAGATGGTAAAAGAGAGACCCACAATCCTGTTGGGCGTGCTCTACCAAACATTGTGTGGGATTATTACAAGAATGGTTGCAGTGTTCGTTTACTGAATCCACAGACATTCATTCCAAAGCTTGCTATTATAAATTCATCTTTACAAGAATATTTTGGTTGCTTTGTTGGTGCAAATGTGTATTTGACACCTCCAGATTCACAGGGTTTTGCTCCACATTTTGATGACATTGAAGCTTTTATAATGCAAATTGAAGGCAAGAAACACTGGAAATTGTATGCACCAAAGTCAGAATCTGAAACTTTACCAAGATTTTCAAGTGGAAATTTCAGTCAAGATGAAATAGGGGATCCTATAATGGAAATTACTCTTGAACCAGGCGACTTACTGTATTTTCCACGAGGTACAATTCATCAGGGTCGCACTCTACCAGAAAGTCACTCATTACATGTAACATTGTCTTGCTACCAGCGAAACACATGGGGTGACTTAATAGAGAAGGTTGGTAGAATCTTTTTAATGTATATTTAAACATTTTGCAAATCATATTTGGAATACTCCTTGCTTAAAGATGATAGTCCTTGATTACAGATACACTATTTTTTATACCTGTGGACATTTTAGTGGACACATCAGTAGATGGTTAACAAATGTTTACAGGAATCACATGAGGTTATTGTAACAACAGTTGAGCTCATCTTGATGTTTTCACTGGATTTTATCAGTGTCAGTGCTAAAACTGTGTGACAGGACTGTAGTTGACCAGCCATCCAAGACTGAATAATTCATTTTTCTATACAAGCTGGTAGTCTTTTGACTGCTTTTATCACAGTTGGACATCCACATGGGAGCAGGAAGTTGTCCCTGTAAACATGAAAATATTTTGCTTGTTGTATAATTAGTGTAGGATACTTTTTGATATTCTGGCATTTATTTTTAACATTTAATTAATTTATTGATTCCATGATGTGAGTATTCTGATTGTACGAAGTATATTAACATTGTTCTGATGAAGAGAGCAGGAATGACAGCAAAAGAGACAACAAATGATATTATTATATGAGATGAGTCAATAATTATCCACAGTATAGGCTTAACATTTATTGCAACTGTAGAGATCTTACAAATACATCATTTTTCAACATAGTCCCCTTGCTGTATGATGTACCTGTTTCATCGTCATGAAATCTTATTTATGCCCTCAAGTTTTGGGATGAGACAAGTCATGTGTACACTGTTTCCTTCAGTTGCTGCTCTGGCTCCTCCTTGATGCTTAACACTTTTGTAACCATTTTTTAACATTTCAATCCATTCGTAGACACTCCATTGCAGCACAACACTATTTTCACTCTGTACTGACATCCTTCTATACATTTCGGCACTTGGTTCACCCTCAGCCCATACAAAATGTTCACTGTTTGCTGCTCGTCTTTCATGCAAATGAAAAGCAGGATGTCCATCTTTATGGCATGAAACTCACTACAGTAATGCACGGTCAAGGTCATACTGAAAAAATGTTGGGGTGGGGAGTGAGAGAGAGAGAGAGACCATATGTATTGCATTGTTTCCAACCAGCAGTGCAGCCAAACGCAAAAAATGTACCTGCATTGGGGATAATTATCGACTCACCTTCATAAAACTGTTTCTCGGATGTAATTTTTATTTAGTAAGTAGCTGAAATTGTGTTGATTTTTAGTTTTAATTCTTTGAAAGAAATTTTTTTTTAATATCATAACTCTTGTATTAAGCTCACTCTGAGAGAGAGCATGAGTTGAGAATTTTAATTGTATTGACAATGTGCTGAGTACTAATTATGATTTAACATAGCCATCATCGTACATGGGTTGTGTACCGCAGTAGTTATGTTAAATAAAATACAATAGATTGAGGATGTGTGATAGATAACAGGGTTCTGAGAAAAATGTATGGGCCTCAGAGAAGAAGAAGTAACAGGAAGGTGGAGAAAACTGCATAATGAGAAGTTTAGTAATAAATGTTTGTCACCATATATTAGGGTGATGAAATGGGGGAGGATGGAATGGACAAGTCATGTAGCAACATGAGAGAGATGACAGCTGTGTAAAAAAATTTTAGTGAGAAAACCTGTAGGGAAGAGCCCAGTTCGCAAGTCCTAGCCATATGGGAGGATAATATTAAAATTGATCATGAAGAAATAGAGTATAAGAATGTGAAATGTGTTCTTCTGGTTTAGAGAGGAACTAATGGTGGACTCCTGAACAGATTAATTGTTTCGATTCTGTTAAAAGTGAGCCATTTCTTGTGTATATTAATGGGTGTTGCCTTTTGATGAAGGGCTGTGCCTCGTGGAGTTATTAAATTTTACACTGAGTGCATCTGTGAAATGTGTTGCTAAGCCACCATCATCAGTTTGCCAAACATTTTCTGACTTGCATTCATTTCTCTCAGTTCTAGCTTCAGTTAGGTTCAACCTTTTTGGCAGTTATGAAGGTTGTTGGCCACATTCATTAGGATGGGTGAGAAGTCACCATACACCAAGCAATGTGCAGTCATTATCAGTCATAATTAATGTGAGTCACATACTTCTTGGATACATGTCCAGTGATCCGTATGTGCCCATCGATACTGGACACTCAAATAGATGTCCCTCCATATCCTTTGTGACATGCATCAGAGCATTTGCATCATGGTTTTCCCCATGTGCTGTCTGTCATGCACCCACACACTTGCCACCAAGCATTCCTCAGTAGAGTAACTGCTTGTGTCAGCCATATGGACAATACAACTAAATTCCCTGGCTACTGTTGCCAAACTGCCATTGTGCATGTTAGTGTGTACTGTGCTGTGCTGTGCTGTGTAAACTTAAAGTGATTTTGGGTGCATATTGTGTGGGTGTACAGTGATTTCTTGCTTACTGTATGTAATGTACTCTCACAGTATCTGAAGACATAAATACAGTTGAACCATTGGTATGTGAATTTAAGAACAACAGGACTAATAGAATGTGCCAGTAGACAGCCTAATTTGTGTCATCTCTGCAGATTGCACTTTACTTATTTAATTTTTCTTTCTTGTCTTCCAGGCGGTTACTGCAGCTGTACGAATAGCATTGGAAGAGAATGTTGAATTTCGGAAGGGGTTGCCTCATGGTTATTTGAACTTCATGGGTGTTGCACGTAGTGATGAATCATCAACGCAGAGAATGGATTTTATTGAGAAGGTGAAGTCTCTCATGGCAAAACTATCTGACCATGCACCAATTGATGCTGCAGTAGATCAGATGGGGAAGCAGTTCATTCATGATGCACTTCCACCAGTACTAACTGCAGGTAAATATCATTTCCACACAAAGATAAACAGAGAGGGGAAAACTTAAAGTAATATTTATGTAAAAGTAATAAGCTATATCATACTTTGAACTTGCTTGACAAGTGGCATTTATTTATTTTAGTCACAACCTATGTCAAGAATGATTTTTACAGCCAGTATGTGTCTCCTGGTGCTTATTAAAGAGTGGTATTGGAACACTGTATATTTCCATTCTGCTAAATTGGGTTTGACAAAATTGGAAGCATGGGACTTTACCAGTGCAGCTGTCTTTACCATAAACTGGAAGCAACCCCATCAATTCCTGAGTGTCACTCCTTCCTAGAATTTTGACATTTATGTTATTCATACCCCAAAATTATGTTTTGCCTTTTTAATAGATCCCAAATTTAGAGGAGGCTGGCCTAATAACCTTTTGACCTGAAGCCATAAGTGACATTTCCAGTTTTTTTTACTGACAGTGTTTTGTTACCAAGGAAATTTTAATTCATTTTAACCAGTGAGGATATGCAATGTCGTCTAGGAAAGATTGGTCAACCAATTACAGAAAGACCCCTTTTGTTGCCATACCAATCATAGAAAATGAAGACAAGTTTGTCATAAATGTCATTTCTGGATCAGAGAATGCTGATATAGTTATTGATGAATGACAAGGCTTTGCTTGTCATTCATCTTTTTGGTAGGAAGTGTAAGATGAGCAGGATAGGTAAATTGCATTTGACAGCAGTGGGTCTGAAATGTGGGCTTATGGCAGATGGTAGGGAGTATGATATTGGACAGTTTTGTGAAGTTTTTGTTTAGAATGGACAGTTTCAGTGTTTGCCTATGAAGACCTGCAGTTGTTTCTGTATGCATGTGCAGTATCTTTTGATAAATGTTTGTAGGAGTGAAAATGTCTTGCACAGAATCTATAGAGAAGAATGAAAAACATTTCATGTTCAGTACATGTTTTCCATGAGACTTGTGGTTTTTAAGATGATTAAATGAAAAGGATAGTGTCTGTATATTTCTGAACTGCTATATCCAGCATTAAACCATAGTGTTCCAAACATGTGAAACTTACTGATATCTCTTGTTGATAATTAAATAAAGCTTATAACATGACTATAGTTCTTATAGTTCTGCATGTCTGTCAGTATGGGCTGACAAGGAAGTTGGCTGGTTGGTCAAGGTATGTTGGCGTGACTTGACGGGGGGGGGCTTGGAGGTTCTGATATTGAAGACTGTCGCGAAGGTGGGTGTGGCTCATCATCCTCCGTGTCCTCAGAAGCGTAATATTTCTCCTCGTCACTGTCTGAATCCATTATAATTTCTCGTATTTGATTCTGAGACAGCAGATGAGCCCATTTCACACGAGAAATCTCACTTTCCTTTGACGAAACTGTGGTACCACTGCTGGATGGAACAGCAAACCCTCAACTGACATAAGTCGCAAATTCTGGAAGGGAGTTGGGGAAAATGCTCTTTCTCCCTACCTAACAACCGTTACCAAACTGCTACCCAGCTGCCTGTTACTAAAATAACATAGTTTTATGACCCAGCATTCCATTCCACTAACTGAATGCAAGGCTGAACTAACTGCGCAATATGCTTTCAAGACGTATGACACTTATGCCTTCATGACTAATTAGGGTAGCCTTGCTAGCTGGCAAATTTTTTACACACAACTGTGACACCGAAAACCACTCTACATCGATTCAGTGTTGAAACATAGTGTAGCAAATAGAAGGAGACGGTCTTTATGTGCGTCATCCCTGTTGTGTGATATACAATTAGTATGGCAATGTATGTCCAATAATTAGCCAATAAAATAGTTGTGTTTGACGGTAAGTGCCACGCACATATATTGCCATACTAAGAAAGAGACGGCTTTCAGCGTTGCCAAACGTAGGTCCATATATATATATATGACGTTAAAATTTCTGGCTTTACTAGGAACTCCATATATATATATATATATATATATATGACATTAGGCTAAGGGTTAACTTTAGTTTTGGGACGTGAATAAATCCTATAAACTTACATATTTTTTCATTGAATTATAATTGAACATCTTCCTACAGCTGTTGCTTTATTAAAATTTAAGTTTTTCTCTCTCTCTCTGTTGATGCATTTAAAAAAAACAGCAAATGCTCCAGACCTGTTGTGCTATGCATAATTTTTTATTTTTATTTTTGTGTGTAGTTCATCCTACTATAAGCATCTTTAGAAATTTCAAAGTAGCAGCCTGTAATTGTGGGTGAAAAAATGGGTAGTAATGCCTTCAGTTTATGATTATCTGCAGTAAGGTTCATTTCTTCTTGTCTGAAAAAATTTTGATATTCATTGTGTTCACTTTCCTTACTTTGTCATTTTCCTTGCCTTCACTCTTGAATTCATTTTATGCTAATAAAACATAAACCAGGCGGGATCACAGTTTTTGGATTTTGGCATACTTTTGTCAAACAGGATCACACATGGTTTTGTAGCACCCTGAGGTCTTGTAGTCCTGCTGTAGTCATATCTAAGTAGATGTATGTAAACATGAAAATCTTGGACTTCAGTATGCATGAATTTGTTATGTACAGCTGTTATGTAATGTTATATTACAGGTGTTACATACACATGTGTTAGATACAGGTTTTTACATTATGTTACATACAGGAGTCATTGTTATGTGTAATTTTTTTCTAGAGGTATTGTAATTTGCAGGTAGTACCTTGTTAGGTTCACTTTGTGAATGTTCTAATGTTATTTCCTGTTATTTCGAAAGATTTGACACCAGACAATAATAGCATGTCGCTCTTAGGTCAGACAGTAAGTGGACAGGCCCCTATCATCTTTATGATGACAGTTTGATCCCCTGACCAATAATGACAGTCTAACCCCCTGACCCAGAGGGTAGACAGAACAGTTTAGTTCCTAAAAACAGTATTTTTAATTGGATAAAACCTTTGTAAGCCACGTCAGAGTTTGGGTCTTGCTGTGTAATGATAGAGTGCAGTTTCACTCTCAGACTTAAGTCGAACAGACTAGATCTGCTAACACTTCTAGGATGTCAGCACCAGTAAACCTTATTGTTTTATTCCAACTTCTGTACAATTCACTCCAGAATCGTAACACCATCCATTGCTCCTGCTCAGGAAATCTATACACCAGTACCTGTCATGGTGGAAAAGCATTAACTGTTAGTTTCCAAGCTACAGATACAACATTGGTGTCAGGTGTGTGTGGGCTGTGTGCAGCAAAGTTGCAACGTTGAAACAGGAAGAAAAGTGCAACAGCCAAATGATCTCAGTAGACAAGTGGACGGTAGAACCACAGAAAACTGCTAGACAGAAACTTCTATGGTCCAACAAGGAAGCAGCTTTAGCCAAGACATGTTTCATGCCCAAGACAGCCAACTACCAGGCAGCAGGCAGAGTAGCAGCAGCAGACACCAGCATGGGCCAGTCCACAGCATTTCGTCTAGCCTAATTTAGAAACTGAGGTTGCAAACCCAGGTGGTAATACCACCAATATGACAGAGTATATTTTAGTGAGTGAGGCTTTAAAATTACTAGCAACATTTAGAGGTGAAAAGAGGGTTGTCCTAGCATTCTTCACAAATGAAGACAGAGCATTTGAAATAATTGCCTCCAGAAATGAGGGTACTTTGCTTAAATCTGTGTTGATGAGAATTAGCAGGAAACCCAGGACTGCCATTGTCCATGAAAATTTAGAAAACTGGGAAGAGTTAAAGGAATTTTTAAAGAATGCACACACAGAGAAGCAAATATTGGATTATCATGCAAATCTGTTGTTCATTACCAAGCAAACTAATGCTGAAACTGTTTCATAGTGGATACAGTGTGTGCAGAAGCTGGGTTCAAAATTTTGAGAAGCCACTCTGCAGGATTGTGAGCAAGATGGTAGGGTAGATATATTAACTCTTGCTGACAAGTTAAGAAATATTTTTTTGTACAAGAACTTTATTCTTACAGAATACTAATGGTTATGAGGAGCAGGTGTCATTCCACTTTTGATGAGATAGTTGGCATTGCTTGAGAGGAAGAGAGTGCAATGTTTTCGAAGAATGAAAGGTACAAGAGTAGTAATGTAAACTCAGAAGGTCCAAAGTGCAGTAACTGTAATAAATTTGGTCATGTAGTGAGTAGATGCTACCTGAGAGGCAAAATAGATACAAGGGTTAATCAGTTATTGATTAGACATGAAAACCCAGGGGGGGGGGGGGCAGGGAAATTAAATGCTAAAATTTCCCAGGAAGAGGGGCAATTGGGAAGCATTTTAGGAAACCAAAAAAGGGGGT
>Ga0123354_10011537_pt1 | contig 13665 bp, 9 predicted proteins | sample TergutLab28metaG_2_FD_97872 | JGI IMG/M metagenome (GOLD analysis project Ga0123354, IMG submission 97872) | Labiotermes labralis P4 segment gut microbial communities from Petit-Saut dam, French Guiana - Lab288 P4 | ecosystem: Host-associated > Arthropoda: Insects > Digestive system > Gut ... | reverse complement strand
TTTTTTTAAGGGTGAGGTTGTTTTTTTTTTTTTTTTGTGGGGGGGGGGGCGGTGAAAATGGCCTGTGCCAAGTTCAGGATGAGAATGAGTGGAGGAGGTGTACCATGTTTCGCCCTATATGCCTTCCTGGAGTGGACAGGGACAATTGTATCTTTTAATGGCCATGAACTTTGTCTAACATGACTAATTTTATGAACTGGAATGTGGCAACACATTCAGTGAGTGTTGTATTGTGTGCTGTTTTGGCCGACTGAGTGTGAAATTTTTTGTTACTCATAATGTGCATATTCTTAAAACGCGTTTTATTACTTGCTTTTGTTCGGTGATGTATTGAGTACAAAGTTATTGCCTGACTTCCAGAATGCTATATTGTGGGAGGTCTGGTGTTTCTGACTTCCACATATTGGTAAAATGCATAGCTATGAGAGGTGGGGGAAATGTTGCTGATGAAACAGCTTGTCTTTTAGAGTAACAGTGTTAGTTGTGGAATATTAAACATATCCAGCATTCGCCTCTATATAGGACAAGGCTATGTACTGCATGAAAGACAGCTAAAAAATAAAATACATTTTCTTCTGTCTACACCCCAGAGGTTGGTTGATTGCGCATTTATAAGTTCATGAGTAGGTCATTACATTGTTGAAAACCAGTGTCCTTTGTCCACTTTCGGACCTTGATGTCATCAGCAGTGAATAACAACTTTCTGAGAAAATTTGTGCAGCAGAGGGGAAGATGAAGATCCCAGTCTTCTGGAGTATGATGCTGCATTGCTTGGTAATTTTTACTGACATTTTGGAGGAGCCTACTGGCCACGTTTTCATGGCAGTTAAAGAAGAATAAGTTGAAGAGCAGCTTAAGTGATAGTCATGGCTAGCCAATGGGATTGCAACTGTGGGGTAGAGGAGAGTCATGTCGAGAGCCCTCAGATGACCACAGAGTAAGCCTCCAATGGTTTCTGCATATTACCCTGCTGACTCCACCTCTTTTGTTGGTGTGCTACAACTGTCATCTAACACACACTTTACCTGTATTATGAAACAGATCCATCCAGCAGTATATTATTCCTCTACGCCAAAGATCCTCTAATCTTTATTGTTTTATGTACGTAGAATAATTGTATATGAAAATAAATTTAAAATTCAAAAAGATAAACATACAGAACCTCACTTTATATTTCTGAATTCCATATTTCCATTTTCACAGAACTCTTCTCCAAAAACACGACTGATAGAAAAACAATTATTATAATATGTAGGGTCAAAATACACATGCTGAGATTATAATATGACCATAATACAAGTAAAGATAAAAGATGTAAGTAACGAATAAATATTTTAACTACTTTCACATATTTATGTACGTATACCGTGATAGTTATAATACTCACTGCTTTACAGAATGTTTGGCCTGCACTTCTTGATGAAACAGTAAACAAACAAAACTATCCTATCTACTCTCATAATACCTACAGACTTTTAACAAAAGCATTTCAACTTATTTTTAAAAAAAGTTATTCCTTTGGCTTACTCGACTTCCAAGACTACAGAATAAAAACATAAGTAGAATATGTACTAAATCGTTCATTTTAATACAGGATGTTCAATTTTAATCTTGTTTTCATCTGCTATTAGCTAACTTGATATTACAGTTTTTTTGTAATACTAATATTGTAATATGATACCACAAAAAAAGAAAACAAACAAATCATAATATAATAACATGAATTGCATTTTACCTACAATTGAAGACTGTATGTAGCTGGATGATACATTATTTAATCTGAAACATGTAACATTTTTGAGAATATACAGTTATGTTGGACTGAAGATGTGACTTTGGATAGTACATATCATTATTTCAATTTAGCACATTACCAAATGACTCCAAACATCAAGTTAAGGACTGTACACTGCAGTACAACATTTTTAATGCATTCACTCACCCTTGTTACTTATTCCTACAAGTCTCAGTCATACAGAAACCATACATACAAGAATACTTATTTCAAAGAAAATATTTGCAGCATGTGCAAAGAAGTCGCAAAACCGTTCCCATAACCACTTTAAATTACTGAGTACATTTTAACAAAATTTAGAGGTAAATATATTTAACATTACCGAAAAAAATGTTAATCACTATGTCAGATTGTGAGTTGGTTACAGCAGTATGTGTTTCAGCCTTTTATATTTTTCATACATAGAATTCAGGTAATCTAAGGTGTAATTTCCAATTTGTTGTGGGTTGGGGTGGGGGGAGTTAGGATGGGATGGACAGGTAGCAAAATATTTGGTTTTGGGTCATTGGATGAAGTCACAAATCGGTTCTGTTTTAAGAGTGGCATGCACCTTTGAGATGAAGAGTACCCGTGGAATAATTACTGTACCCGGCCTTCTAATAAGCCTTCTCAAAGAATATTGGGTGGAGTTGGAGATGACAAGGAAGATATGCCAAGTCGGTGTTACAGAAAACAGCCTCCTTTATTTGAATCAGACCACTTAATGTTCACCAAAGCACCTACACTTGCATCCTTCCTGCCTGGATACCTCTGAAGAAGTTGCATAAATAATGCTTCCTTTGTATCTTTCTTAATTACGTGTTGCCAGATATTCAAAGTCAGGCCGCATTCGCCTGAGTGCTGAATCACTGCTGGCTGGCAAAAATGCACCATGCCACTATACCTTAGCAATAACTGTCGCTGAATGGAAAGTTAAAGCCGGAATAGCAGAATGAGCATAACAGCTGTTCACTGTCTGATGCAAAATACTATACAGAATTTAAATGAGTTGTAAATAAACCCATTACATCTCAGGAAAGCCTGTTCCCCGGGCTCAAACCTGGAATGGGTATCTTCATTACCAATCACTCATAGGCTCTTGTTTTGGACGATTTTGTGTTTCAGGTAACTGGAGTCACATGTGGAACCCCAGACAGGGGTGGTGTATATGAGAATGGATTGGATGAGCAATTTGTATAGGGTTAATTTGATTTTTTGTGAAAATGTGGAGTCTCGAGTGAGTAGAGGGAAGAATCTATGAAGAACGCTTGTGCTTTGTGTAGAGAGGTTTACAGAGTATAAACAAAGGCTTAGATATAGTTTGTGGGAGGCTTTGGGCACTAAGGTGTTATCAGTTTGAATAGGGTCTGGGAGACGAGGGTGGCCATTGGAAAATAGAACTGTTTTTGCATTTAAGCGAATCTTCCATTTAGTGAAGTATTGAGTAAGGTTGGTACAGCTTGATTGAGTCTGCAGGAGGTAGTATAAGGATGCTAGGACTGAGATGAGCTGTGTTATGTACATACAAAGCGTGGCGAGTGTGTGGACGACATGGCATGTCAGAAAGGTAAAGTTCAAATGTAGTCGATAGCACTGCACCCTGTAATAGTCAGAGGGTGTGAGTTTTGGGGTAAAGAGTGACATCACAAGATTTGTGTGACTGGAATCCTGGCTTTACAAGTCATGTGTGTGTGTGAACACATGTCTCACAAGTCAGTTTCAGTCACACTGTGTCAGGTGATACAGACTTCTGTTACTGAACTATGTTAAAAATGAACATGCATTTGTATGGTACACCTTAGTTCTTCCATCACAGAATATATTAAGCATTGAGAATTATTGTATTTTAGGTACTTAAAAAAAGGGGGAGGGGAGTGGGCAAATTTGTACTTCAATGCACGGCATTACATCAAAAAAGTTGGTAATCTTCTAGGTTAGAGCTATGGGAACCCTAAATCATGCAGAATAGACAGTTCTGCACACAGATGAGTCACAGTTTGTTCAATAGGATGTGTGTTTTAAATCTTTGTCGTGGGAAGTCGAAAGATAAGAAATGCCAGGAGGACAGTCTGAATCCTGCTGTGCTCTTTAAGTGGAATGGAACACAGTGGTATATAAACTCCTTTGTAGAAAAAAAATCAGGTGATGCATACCTGACAGTAGGTTTCTGGATCACCATAGAAGCCTTTGTACCTCTGTCTCTTGCAAGTGAAACTTGTTTCAGGAATGCTTGAATAGGTTGGGTAATCAATATCAGGATGTCCAGGAGTACCTCCTTCAGCATTAGAGACTGGAAAAATCTGTGTTGTGGTCTGACCACAACAGTAATTGGGTTTTAGCTGGGGTAATTTTTCTGCATGTGCATATGTTTGCAACTCTGCAGTGTTTTGGGAAAAACCCGGAAGTCAAGTTGGCGTTTTGGGCATCTTAAATAAACGAGTATTTCATACTTAAATAACAAAATCAAAATATGTCGGGATTATTGGAATTAAAACATTTTTACACTTTGGTCTCCTTGCTGGCATATATTATTTCTTAACATCTCGGAATGGGAAACCTTTAGGCAAGTAATGTAAAATTTTTGAAGTCTTCAGCAGTGAGCTGATCCACTCTATAAAAGGAATAAAATGAGTGAGGGGTCTGTATAAAAAAAAACTTGCTTAAGATGTGGGAAACTACACTTCATTCTAAAAATAAATATCGTGCAGAGCAAAGAGGTATTTGTTATAATTCCCCGTCTAAGATTGATACCTTCTAGGACTTTCGCCACATTCTAATGTATTAAAAATAAAATTAAAAAATGAAATTATATTGGTTGATGGAAAATTGGTTTAAGTTATATCTTAGATGTACGAATCTTATAGAATTGCGTAATTTTTTCTATATTTAATGGAATATTTTATTAACAGATTTTTTAAATAAGAACTAAAGACCTTTATATATACAAAATATCAATAAAATATCACGCAACACACTTTTGTACAGCCAGCTGTGTTTGATAAATTTTATTACTTGTTCTGAACTGTTATAAACAGGGCAAAATGAAATTTCCGTAACAGATTTTATCACATTACATGGTGTGGTTTGGAAAATAAAGTTGTGGATAGACAGACATAAACTATGAGTGTGTACTTTTATATGAAGTATACATAAGAAACAGTGTTATCAAAAATCAACATAATTAAGAGTTGCTCTGTGGAGACTGGAACAGTAGCAGTCCTATTTAATTATCTGCCGTTTTAGATTTCATAACAGGGTTCTGAGAACGGACTATCTACACGTTCATTTAGTGGAGGCCGGTGCGTTATCGCTGAACATCCTGTTCCTGTTTATGGCAGCGGATTTGAAATTACTTTTAACATATCATGCCAGCACCTCTTAATTATGCTTTTAGGCGGACCATAATCTTGCAAGATTTCAGACTTCCGCCACAATGTAACCGTAGCCTTTGTTCTCCTGAGGTGTTATGTGGCATATGTTTGCAGCTGGTTATGGGAGTTTTGGCACATGTTATTGGTCCCATCTTCAAACATCAATTATTCCAAGGGGACGGGACTGTTATTCTGTACCGAAACGTCGGTAACCAGCTGCCAATGCGTGCTGTGTAACAGTTCAGAAGAGTGAAGGCCTCAGGTCACACTTTTGTTTTAAATTTTCAACTTACACATTTCTTGACATGTGAAGAAAAACACGTTTTGAGTTTGAATGTTTGAGGATACGAAATAATTATTGACTTAATTGTGACTTCATATATTGCCCACAGCAAAACTTTCCTTTATCATATTTTTTTTTCCTTTGTCATATTATTGTAGTTCTTGTCACCCTTGCCTTATTCTCATTAATATTTCTGATACAGAGATACAGACATTTAGTCTATAGACATTATGTATTATAAAAAAAGAATCTGTCATATTCTGTAAAAACAGTTCTTTGTACAACAAAATGTATGTGACAAAAATAATTTTTGCTTCACTCAAGGTTTTTAATTGCGGTCAGTGTTTAATTAATCCTGCACGTTAAACCTTGTATGGATGATATGTTATAAAAGAATCATTTCAGAATTATGCTGTAATATATTTTCGCAACAGAAACATTTTTCAAAATCCTGGGACAGTGAAACCAGGATATCAGATCACAGATATACATACCTAAAGGCTTAACCGTCTTCTAAGATTTATATTGTAGTGTTCTGTTTTATGCACCATATGGTATTTACTGATAGATTATTTTCATTGTTCGGAGGGACTTGTACTTGAAACGTAAGCATAGAATCAAAGTTGAAGCTGGAAGCTGTATGTTCCTCAGTACAGTTGATACCCACCTTCCAGGTACCTGGTGTCATGGACAAGAACACTACAATATGAATCTTCACTGCCCCAAACTCTTCAAATATTGTCTCTTATGCTGAACATTTGTGTCATGCTTTAAGAATGTCTTATGATGAAACTTACACAATGATATGAGCAAGTTGTTATTGTTGTAATTCCCAAGTAGCAATACAAAATCTTAGAAAAAGAGGAGAAATGTGTTTAAAATAACAATAAATAAAAAATAATGGTAAACCAGTCCCATTACAGGCCTGGACAGGCCCAGAGTGTTCCAGGAAGTTAAGGTTCCCAGATTTCATGACAATGGAATAGGATAGTGGTAAGGTTGTCAGCCTTACGCACCGGCCGCCTTTACCCCCAGGAAATGCTCCTGGTACTCATTTCTGTTAGAGGGTGAGTCGACCCCAGGGCCATAGTGCGATCGGAAGTATTTTATGTCAATAAAAAATTCCAGTGACACCATCTGGGATCGAACCAGCGACCTTACGATTTGTAGCACAGCGCCTTAACCACTGTGCCACCCCGGTCCCCAAAATAACAATAAATATTCGAAGCAATTATCTTACTTTCTAGTAATTAAATCACTGGAGCAGAGTCTTGTATAAAATGGAGTTGACAACAGGGTTATATATGTATATGACAATTATGTAACATGGTTTTTAAAATCAATTAAGTGCGTTTATTCTCAGAGTCAGCCCCTCCCTCCTTCCCCTTTGAAAAATTGTGGGTGTGCACATGTTGGGAACCGATAATATTCCCACAATATAGAGCTAATTTTTAATCGTTACTTCTTTTGAACATGACACAGTTGACAAAGTCCACAACTTGATTGATTCATAATATGATACAGGCAAGCCATTGTAATGATCTTTTAAACTTATAATTATTTTCTTACCATATCCAAAATTTTGTGAGCTAAGTTAGTAGAAATTGATCGAAAAATCTTTGTTCCGTGTGGGCGGAAATATGTTGACAGATATTGACTTGTATTTCGCTATCATAGTATCTTTACTATATGTATAATGAAGGAAGGTGTTTATATATGTTTCTGTCTGTGGCTAGTATAACCCATCAGAAATAAAGAGAGAACCTCGAAATGTTTGCGTTAGTTTTAAGATAATGGTATGTCAGAAGTAGGCCTAAAAGTATCGAATCAGTCACACACAACACCAGTTTCTATCTACGTGTTTCGGCTCTAATTGCGAGGCATCATCAGGCGTCTGTATAAAGGGAATTTACATATACGTGTGATTTGTTAACACCAACGGGCATGTCTCATTTGTAACGTACAGTTTGTGCCGTGCCAAGTACTGTATAATAGGAATCAGAGTAAATAAGATTCGGTCGGTATTCAAGCACATTAATTTGCCAATAAGACTATTTACATTCATGGCATCAATACTCGACGAAATTTTATGTTTAGTATACTCCTCTACCGCTATGTTGTATTGGAAGGTTTCCAGTGAAATGTAATGTGCATAAATAATATTCTCCCGTTCAAATTTCAGTGGACTTTATCCTACCTAACTAACTCACTGACTGACTTACTAACCAAGAGAGCGAGCAAGCAAAGTAAGCAAAGAAAAACAAGAAAATAAAGCAAAGCAAGTAAGCGAAGCATGTAAAGCGAGCCAAGCGAGGCAAGAAAAGCAAGCAAAGCAAAACAAAGCAAACAACGCAAGTAAAGCTATTCCTCTTCCTTCTTTCCTTGAATACGATTCTACGTGTAAGTTCATTTCTTGGTACAGAGTTAATGAGCTTTTCTCTGACAGTTATACTGAAATATTTTGTCTTTCAGTATCATTACATTTATCGTGCAATACCTTTGTTATTTCTGTCAAGTAACATTCTTGTTGCTTTATCCAAACAAATGCTAATCCCGTATTTTAAAGTTCCTCTTTCAACTTCATAGTCCAACTTCTCACGCTCTTATTCCTTTCATGCCATTAGTAGTATTGTTTTATCGGGTCTTCTGCAACGAAACACATAATACCTTACCAGAATTTTACAATCCATCCTATCACTTTCCTTTCCTGCTCTCTCTGCCAAGTTCCAACTCAGAAAATGCATTGGCCGCACAATCCGCTGTACCCATTAATTTTTTTTTCTTCAAAATATACTACGGAACTTATCTAATTACTTCCTTTGCCTCACTCAAACCCCAAACTTCAATTCCACTCACAATCTTTCATTCACATACCATTTCATATATATATATATATAGTGCGGTGCAAAAGTTTTAGGACTGATTCTTTTAAAAATCGAAAACACATGAAGACACATATCTTTTTTTATTCAAAATAAACTCCATTGGCATATATACAGGCTTTTGCGCGGTCGTACAGCTTCTGAAAAGCTGCCGAAAATTCCTCTTTTGGACCTTCTTTAATTTATCAGTTACGGATAATTGGATCTCAGCAACATCCGCAAAATGGAGTCCTTTTAACTTCATTTTCAACTTGGGGAACAGAAAATAGTCTGGCGAAGATAAATCTGGAGATTATGGGGGGTGATAAGGGTTGCAACACTTTTTGGGGTCAAAGATTGGCAAACATTTGCAGCTTTGTGGGCGGGCGCATTATCGTGCAAAAAAAAAATCTCGACAGCAGAACGCAGCTGGACGGACCCGTCGAATGGGCTTCAGGAGGTGATCCATTACTCCTTTATAAAATTCTGCATTTACTTTTTTTCCCTCCGGTACGAATTCTTCGTGCACTACATCTTGAGAGAAAAAAAATATCAACTTGGTCTTGGTGCGGGACCTTTGGAATTTCAGTTTCTTCGGCCGAGGGGATGTCTTACAAACCCATTCAGAACTATGTCGCTTTGTTTCGGGGTCATAGGCAAAACACCAAAACACCAGGTCTCATCTCCCGTAATAATTTTGTTAAAAATATTTTATCTGCATTGGCCATCGCGATAATGTCTTGGCAAGATGTGACTCGATCTTCCCTTTGCTCAGGTGTCAAGGAGTGTGGAACAAAACGTGCACACAACTTCCTATTTCCCAAATCCTCTTTCAGAATCCGAAGAACTACAGTCTTGGCGATGTTCAAAGTTTCTGTTATCATTCTTGATGCGATTCGACGGTCATTTTTGACCAAATCAGCAACAGCAGCAATGTTTACCTCAGTTCGAGTCGATTTTGGACGGCCTCCTCTCTCGTCATCTTCTACCAGCTCCCTTCCGTCTCGAAATCGAGAATACCACCTGAGAACGTTTGATGGGTTCAGAGCCCCGTTCTCTTAAGCCTTTTGCACCAATACTAGTGTTTCTGTCGCAGATAGACCGGCTCTGAAACAAAATTTTGTGGCAACTCCCTCTCCATTTCCGCTATCCACGACGTATAAAGAAAACTGACTTTACAAGACAAGTTATAACTCGTTCAACATCGAAGATAAACAAACAAAACTTGGTGTGTGAACGAACGTTGGTTGATAGTAGTTAGTGGGCTGGGCGATAGGTCGTTCTAGTTATGTTACTTAAAAAAAATCAGTCCCAAAACTTAGGGATCGCACTGTGTATTCTCTAAAAACTCTACCCTTCTATTAGGGGTTACTGATATACATTTGTCTGTAGCTATAAAAGCGTGATATCCTTTATTTTGAGCCAGCGTTTTGTGTTTATTCCACCCTCCTATGCTTTCCAACATCACTTGTTGATAATTAAATTTATTAACTACCTCAGTGCTCTGCCCATTCATTTTGCATATTTCAGTTGCCTGTAATCTCCCTCCCTTCATTAAATTCCATTATTTGAGATTTGCTCAAATTAAATTTCAAATTCCAGTTTTTATAATAATTATCTACTAGTTCGATTTTCTTTTGTAACGTGTAAAGGATGCTGTAGTATAATCATCTGCAAAAAATAACCCCGGAATTTTTATCACCGGGGAATGTCTCCTCTGTATCCAAATATTCTAGTATATCATTTATAAAAATGTTAAATAAATATGGGCTCAAACCACAACCTTGCCGGGGTGGGGGGTTACATAACTAGATTCTACGTTTTATTCACACTTCACACAAAGTTTTTTACCCTGGTATATTATTTCTATACAGATTAAAATATTCTCCGGTAATCCTATTTTCATAATTTTAAGCCCCAAAGCCTCTCTATTAAATTAATCAAATGCTTTCTCAAAATCCACAAAACACCAATACAATCTGTCTGTCTTTGGTCTCGGGTATTTATCAACAGCTATATTAATTATACAAGTATTATCTACCGTTCTTCTTCCTTCAGTAAGTCCCGTCTGAAACAAGGTCAGTTTTTTATGATACATTGACCAATCTCTTAGCCTATAAGCTAACATTCCTTAATATATTTTCCCCAAAACTGGTAATAATGAAATCCCTCAATAGTCCCCAGGCTGTATCTGATTTCCATTCCCCTTACAAATTGGTTGTATTTTTGCAGTTTCCCATTCTTTTGGAAAGTCTCCTTTGCTGCTAATCATATTAAACAATTTCGTCAAAATTTAAGTTTTTTCAGCCTTAGTAACAAAGATCTTCCACGCCTCAGCGGCCATCACATCCTGTTGCTTTGTTATTTTTCGTACTCAAAATAAACTTGTTCATCCCTTGTACTGTAAAATCGTCATCTAGTTTGTCAATGTAATCCAGGCCTAAAATCTGAATCTCATTTAATAATAATTATTTATCTTCTTTTGTACACAACATACTAAAGTGTTGTAAGCAACTATCTGAATTCAGTGTCTCAGTATTTAAAATTTTCTAAGAAATATTTTTAACTGTCATATTTTCCTTGCAAATTTTTGTTCATTCAAATATGTCAGCTGTTCTGATTTCTTTCCTGCTCTCTATTGTTCTTTTCTTCTAAAAGTTTTAAGTATTCCTTCTTACAACTACAACATCTACTTCTGCTGTCCTCATCATTTCTCTTTCAATGTCATTTTACCTTCTCTCTTCTTCCTTTACGTTGCTCATCATACCAATAATCCCATTCTTTAAAGTTTGTAGTTTTAACTTCCATTTTTCTCCCTATTCTCCTAATCATACAATGCAACTTATTTACTACTTCGCCTACTGTACCTTTAGTAATAACGTCTTGTATACCACACATGTATATTCTTTATGCAGCACCATCCAGTCTCTCACTAAAAACATATTGATAGTTATCACATAGATATACTATCAACCCTCCAGGATTTTCCCTCTAACTTGTAATCTTACATCTACCTTTTATAAAGCTTTCGTATCCTCTAATTTCTTATTTTTTTAATCCCGTCCAACTCTCCGCAAGACTCATAATTTCATTTTGTTCCAACAAATCTAAAAAAAATATCTACTATGTAATTTATATTTTAAGACTTCTGTTTTTATAAAACCTACTATCAGTGTTCCTGCAGACCCCTTTTCAAGACCCCTAGAGTCCCGACTCCCTTTTTTCTTCACTACTATATCTTCTTTCCTAGGTGTCAGCCAGCTTCTAATATGTTATCGCCTTTCTTCTGATGTGTTCCGAACTGATGAAGCTGTGGTGTTGATATCGTCATCTGGGTGCTGAGGTAGTATATGCTTGTCAATTGCCTGCCTTCCTGTCTTTCTCGTACATGACTCTGCAAGGTGTGTCCTGTGTATCCGGCACGTGTCTTCTAGTTGCACTTTCTGTCTGTCTGTCTGTCGACCTCCGGTATTTGTCTCCGTGGTGACCGCTGATGTGTAACATGATTCTCTGTCGGAGTGTTATCCAATGTTTTGTCGCTGTTCTTTATTTGGTAATTTTCTTGTAAAACCAAATCACATATTCTTCTGTTTATCACCAATCTGCCTTTTCGAAAGCGTGCTGTGTTTCCTTGTTGTCTGGCATCTTTTAATATAGAATCAGTTGTCTGCGTATTTCCCTTACCTTAGTACTGTAGTTTTGTTCTATTCGTATCTCTGTTTCTGCCAGATTTCTGGTTGCTTGCAACACTTTTAACTTATTCGTAAACGAAATGAATCTGACCAAAATTTGTCTTCCTCCTCTTTTCTTGCCCAGTCTACGAACACACTCTATACGCCAACTCGAATTGTCCACTTTCATTTTCATTCTCTCAACATCCTCTGTCATTTTCATTGTATCAAAGTGTGATTGCTGAGGGCATTCTTCAATTCCCAATATTAATACGTTATTTCTCCGTCGTCATTCATCCATATAGTTATACATCTCCTCCATCTTCCTCAGCTTTGTCTCTCACGACTTCACTTGTCCTTCAATCCTTTCTTGTTCCTCCATCAATATTTTCGTTGTATCATTCATTGGATCGAATTTAACGCTCATTGTATCCACACAAGGTTTGTTCTTCTCTAACCAGTCACGCATACCTTTCATCCCTTCTCTCTGTTCCACCACGAAATCGATCATATTTCCTTCCATTTTCGGCCCAGGATTCAATTCCAATCCTCCAGTCACCAACATAACAGCAATTATAATACCAAAAATCACGTGCACGCAGTTCTCACCGTATTTGTGTCATGACTATTCACCGTCAACTTGCAGTCTTTTATGCCGAAGAGATCAATTCTCCTTCTCTACTCCCCCATGTCCATTCCCACTTCACACTACTTCCAACACGTCTGCACTCGATCGCATCTGCACTGCAACTCCCAATTACCCATTAGCTGTATGTATGATGTCCTGTCACAAAATGTTTCACTGTCTCAAATACTGATATGATTCACTCATGTAAAACATCAAGTCCATTAATCATCGTCATCATAATCTAGTTAACATGGATTTTGGCCACTGGTTGACCCGTTTCGGTCTCACACGTCTAGAAGTATCTATAATGGCCTCTCCTGGTTTCTTCTGCCCGTTGGTCTGTATATTTTTAGTATTCTTGGTAATCTATTACGGGGAATTCTGTTTATATTTTGCAACCAGTTTCTTTTGTATTCCTGTATTTTTCCAAAACTGGGGTTGTATTTAATTCTTTTGCAATCTCTGTGTTAATTTTATAATATGCGTTAATTGATTACTTTTATTTGCTTTTCCACTGGAAATATACAAACGTCTGCTCATTCAGCGCTATCATCTTGCCTACTGACTTTTTTGTCCCACGAACTCTAATCTACATTTACTTACTTACTTACGTACGCCATGGTGCAGAGTCCTTCTTGAGAAGCTAACTGGTTTGCAGCTAGTCAAGAAATTCCCCGCATTTCACGGAACCCGAAAGTTCATTACCGTACTCACAAGCGTCCACCACCTGTCTCCATACTGGGCCCGCCCAATCCAGTCAATATACCCACATCCTACCTCCTGGAGATCCATCCTATTATTATCCACCCATCTACGCCTAGGCCTCCCCAGTAGTCTCTTTCCCTCCGGCTTCCCCACCAAGACCCTATACACCCTCCTCTCCTCCCCCATACGCGCCACATGCCCTGCCCATCTCATTCTTCTCGATTTTATCACCCGCACAATATTGGGTGCGGAGTACAGATCACTTAGCTCCTCGTTATGCAGTCTCCTCCATTCCCCCGTTACCTCGTCCCTCCTAGGTCCAAATATTCTCCTCAACACCATATTCTCAAACACCCTCAGCTTCCTTTCCTC
>Ga0123354_10011536_pt1 | contig 13666 bp, 4 predicted proteins | sample TergutLab28metaG_2_FD_97872 | JGI IMG/M metagenome (GOLD analysis project Ga0123354, IMG submission 97872) | Labiotermes labralis P4 segment gut microbial communities from Petit-Saut dam, French Guiana - Lab288 P4 | ecosystem: Host-associated > Arthropoda: Insects > Digestive system > Gut ... | reverse complement strand
TCAACCAGGATCGTCGTCGTACCATACACGATCTCTGTGCAGAGGTTGGAATTGGTTATGGATCTTGTCAGCGAATTCTCACAGAACAGCTGAACATGCATCGGATTGCAGCGAAGTTTGTGCTAAGAGTGTTGACCCAGGATCAGAAAGACAGTCGAGTAGCGATCTGTCAGGAACTGAAGGAAACTGTGAAAAACGATCCCACACTCCTCTTGAACGTCATCACAGGTGATGAAAGCATCGCTTATGCTTATGACACAGAGACAAAACTGCAATCTTCGCAATGGAAGAGTCCTGGGTCTCCAAGACCCAAAAAAAGCATGTATGCAAAAAAGCAAATTGAAGAAGATGTTCATTTGTTTCTTTGACCAAGAGGGGATCGTAAACCGGGAATTTGTTCCACCTGGAATGACGGTCAATGCAGACTTCTACAGTGATGTTCTAAGAAGGTTACATGAAAATGTGCGGTGCAAGAGGCCACAGAAATGGCGAAACCAGAACCTATTATCCACCACGATAATGCCCCGGCTCACAGGTCCTTTAAAGTTTCGCAGTTTTTGGCCAAGAACAACATAACAGTGCTATCCCATACCCCATACTCACCCGATCTGGCCTCCTGTGACTTTTTCCTCTTCCCCAAGCTGAAACTTCGGATGAAGGGTCGAACATTCGACACCATTGAAGAGATTCAAGAGGAATCGCAGTCGGTACTTGACACAGTTCCAAAAAGGGACTTCCAGGAATGCTTCCAAGCATGGCAGAAACGCTGGGGCCGCTGTATTCATGCAAAAGGGGAGTACTTTGAAGGTGATGGAGGAATTTAAATTTACAAGTACTGTCCTGAAACTTTTGGATACACCCTTGTAGATCTAAAACATCTGGACCTTAACTCAGGGCCAATCTGAACAGCAGTGAACACTGCACTGCCTGCTATTATATGAAAAACTCTGAGTGAACATAGTGGTGGTGGGAGTTGTCAGATAAAATAATGTCACTGTGTAAGGCTGAAGAATTCAGAGATGTCGCAGTCCATATGAACATTATTCAAGACATTACATTTTTGCAAACAAAATTTATAAAATGTACTTTCAACTACAGAAACAAAAGGAAGCTCATGACATTGCTTTAAGCATGTACCTCACTGTGCTACATTTCATAGCCAGTGAATGCTAATGACATTTTGAAAGGAAATACTCCATTCAAATGCTGCTACTGAATTTTATGGAATGAAAATTGGAAAATGTGCATGATCATTACTAGAATCTGAAGGTAAGACATCTTGGTTGTGATGCCATGTTATTCAGGGAGCAGTTCCAACACTTTCAAAGGACTATATTGCCTCCAAATTCTGAATCTTCGACTGCTTAACCATGAAGCTGAAGGCACTACAATCCTTTGACACAGGGCATCACACCCCAGAAGAACTGCATCTTCAGCAGCACTACTGGGAGAACCTGAAATCTCGAACACATGCAAATGCTGACTATTCAAATATGTATAGGCATATTTTAATATAAAGTAATGATAAGAATGCATAAAAAGACAAAAAATGCTTTTAGTGGGAACCAGGATGACTTTAGTCAGTATGGTAACTAGGCTATGGGCTAGACAACCAAGGAATCGTGGTTCCATTCCTGGCAGGATCAAGAGATTTTTCTCTTGTCCAAAGCACTGAGACCAGCACTGGGGCCACCTGGCTTTATGTTGAATGGGTACTAGACCTGCTTTGCCTGGATATAAAGCTGAAGCTGTCCACTCACCTCCATCTAGCACCAAGGTTAAGAAAGACTGGAGACATACCTCCATTTCCCTTTATGGTGTGCAGAGAGGCAACTTCTACTTTGTATTTTATATTACTGACAATAACTGAATTTCTGCAATGTGCATATCGACTATGGCATATGATGTTAATTTTCATTAATATATGTGCTTTGAAAAAACATCAGATCAATTTCGACTCACCTTTTTACACTTGACATCATCAGTTTCATGTATTGGCTCTTGTTTGACTGTTGTAACATCCATCCATCTTTCCTGTTATTAAATAAACTTAAATGACTTGTCACCAATACACAGAACAAAATTAATATGTATGATAATACTCATAAACTCATCAGAGTCTTGCTTTAAATATCAACATATAATAATACATTTTTGTAAATCAACTAACAGATCTTTGTTCACTTTCATCTTTCACTGAATAAAAATACTGTATCTTAACTTATTCAGGAATGTACTACATGCACACAGTTTTGTTCAAAGTAATTCTTCCTTAAAAACTTTTCAACATAAACATAACATCCATAGTAGCTGCAGACTGCTTTAACAAAGAAACATCAATGTATATTACAGATGACATGTACCAGTCTTAGAATCAAAAGGAATAAAAAGGCAGATAAATTTCCACAACAGCAATAAATAATGTCTGCATTCAGACATTACTTTACAAGACAAAACAGGTATTAAAAATAATCTTGGATGTAGACCTTCTGTCTGAATTATGAAGCCATACTGGCTATCCCATAATATTACACACAACTCGACAAACTAAACCCCCTTTCACTAACGTACAGGTTTTCAACACTGGGGTCCATACCACCAGCATATTCATATCTTCCATTGATACTAGTGCCATAAATGGAGCACTACATATCACCACTAGAAAGATGTAGGTAACATTAACTAGGTTAATCACTAAAAAGAAAACTGACTCTATTGTCCAATTACATTTGATATTCCAGCTAAAAGTTTAAATACAGTTTTTAACAGAAGAGTTACTTTATGTCTCTTAAGATTCAATCAACCAACAGACGGTTCACTATGTGTAAACACCTTGGACCCAGAGGACATTAAGAGTTTAAGTCTGGGGGCCATCTGGAACTTTAGCAAAGGAACAGGGCTCCCCTGAGCTGATATCAGATTATGGGGCACAAAGGGCCCGTTCATATGGCCGAGGTGCATCGAGACCGCGAGGGCTCAAACCCAAATAAAAACCATCATCATGTGTATACACACACACAAGACCATACAAAAGACAATTTCTCTCGCAAATAGGAAGCATGTTACGAATTTTATACCTCGCCAGAGGAAAACATCACAATTACATAAAAAATCAATTAGCTGTCTACACTAATTTCTCTACAACAGGATAAACAAATCTACAGTCAGGCTGAGGACTGGCCACTGATCATATCTGTTGGGCAAAAAATTAAGTTTCTGTTCAACACAGTGAAGGAAATATTGAAATGACACTAACCTTTCTTTCCACCTTCACTGAACACGGCACTGGTAATGGTGAATTCTGGTGGTTTACATCGACGTCCTCCTTGACATGGGTTGAAGAATATGGATAAATCTTTTCTTCAATTGTTGATTCCATTTTGATACTGAGTTTGCTGTGGTATAAAACGCACGCTTTCACTGCTACACAAAATACACGCCCTCCTTCGCTGAAGACTGCATAAACTTTGTCATGCCTCTAGCGTCTTTCTGTCGATACAATAAATGCCATAAATCATTCTAACCTCATGATGCTCAACGCTTCAGTGCATTCGCTCTTTACTTACGATAGAAATCCAGAACAAACTTAAACTATTTTGGGCATGGTAATTAAAATATGTGGTTAAGGTCAATATTATATTCCACCATATGACATAACAGATTCCACATTTTCCTACGATCAAGGAGGTCGTGATTTACTCTCATTCGTTAGATGAGGTAGGCAAGCTTTGTCTTTCATTTCTTGCATTTAATAGATAAACGAATTTTGTGGATGGTGAGACGCGTTTATGGAGAATTCTTTTCAAGCACAAGATCCTTGACAGTCGGCGAGATGGGAAAGACGTCAGATAGTACAAGTGAAATTGATGCATGTTCGTTTCTTGGTACATGCGTGAATATGATTGTACAGGGTTGATGGGTTACAGACATGCAGATAAAATGCCGAATGAGGCACGTCCTGGGGCTTTTACTGGACTATTAAAACGGAGTCAACTGTGTGAATAATTCAGTGTCATTTAGCCTGTTTTAGTATATTACGTTACATTACCAGTACTAAAACCAAGTTACTAGCTGTATGACTATTTTGAGAAATCTCCCACAAAATAATCTGGCAACATGTTGCATGGTAGTGTTCAAGCCCCAAATAATTTAAGTAAAGGAGATTCCTATCAAAGTCTTTGTGTGTAGGTAGTTAAGAAAGTTAAAAGTCTACAACTGAAAGTAACCATAGGTAATATACTGAATTAAGCAGCGTTCAGCATAGTATTATTTATTACCCCTGTCCAGGTTACTATCGGTAAAAAAAATATTATATTAGTAGATGCTGTAGTCTTTAGTTATTACTGCTTTACATATTGCATTCACCATGAAATAAAAATATTGAGGAATAGGTTTTTTCCCCCCCATGTTCACAATGATTCATGGGCTCATATGGTATTGGACATTCACAAAAGAAGTGTAAGCTGTCTGTATGTGAGAGCATATCAAGTTCACAAAGCAGTTATTCTTTGTCTGCCATTTGTAATGTTTATGGGACTAATGCTGGAAACTGACATTTCAGAAGTGAGGAGTCGTCCACCATATGCTATTCTACTTATAAACTCCAAGTAGCAGCAGCAGTAGTGGTGGTAGTAGTAGTAGTAGTAGTAGTAGGTATTTCAAAATAATAAGGATGTCGGTTGACTGAAACAAACATTTTGGTACTAGGAATAATAACAATACATTATGGACATAATAAAAGTGGAAGATGGTGCTGGTGTTGGTACTGAGCCAACAGCTTCACCAGGTGAGAGTCGAGCTACTAATGTCAAAATGGAAGATGCACCAGAACCATTTACATTTGTTGCTGTGAAACAAGAAGTGGTGAGTACGTGCAGTTACACATAATTACAAAGTACTGAAACTTTCAGGTTTAACACCATTATAAATACAGTAATTCTTTGAATCTTGTTGGCGATTATTAACTAACCTCAAAATGTGCTCCAGACAATCACACAAAAAGAAGCCACTTGGAAGTCTGTAATGCATGTAGAAGAATAATGTTCTAGTGAATGTCAAAGCAGTAGATCATGTCCATAGTTGAATCACACCCAAGCTTCTGTGATACATGATCATGATTAATTTATCATGCACTGGCATAACTGATTTTAATTCTTCTCTTCTAGGAAGAGTCCTGGGATGAATATGAAGTTAAGGAAGAGTTTAAAAATGAGGATACAGTAGACAAGCCTGATATTGGTCCAGAAGGGTATGTTTTTTACACACAAACAATACTGAATTCCAAAATTCTGATTTACTGTAGTCAATTGTGGATTGTAAGAGAATGTTTGAGTCTTCTTGGATGTTCTTCCATGTTGCCTGACAGACACGTACAGACATTTTGGAGCAGTGGGGCACCTCCATCTTTAAGCTCTGGAAGTCCACTTGCCTTGACTGCTAGACATGTAAGATGGGGGCAGCACACAACTGTTTATCAGCTGATATGGCATAACATCCAAGAGGACTCAATTTTTCATTTAAACCTGCAGTGAGGGCCCCAAATCTTGCATCAACAGAATTATCATGAGGGTTGTTCAAATAAATCCATTCAGGGACTGTTCTGAGAGAGAGCAGAAGCAGTTACAAACTCCCCCCATAGATGTTGAGGTAGGCATCCTCTTTAACTAATCAGCTGGTGGAATCACTACACAAACACTCATCCAGAACACTCCCCAACTGGACTGCATTTGAACAGCTGTCATGCATTGCAGCTTTTAAAAAACTATGTTAGTATTTATTAAAAAGCCACCTCAATATTTTTCAGTGTCAGTCATGTGGCAATGATACAGGAAGATGATGATGCTGGAGGCAGTTCAATGCAACTGGTTAAAACTCGCTTCACCCTTCCTAACAACAGTGGCTTCCTAAGCAATATTTTGATATCAGAGTACAGGAGGAATATGAAGACTGGAGTAAAATTGTACAAGTATTTGATATCAGATAAGGGAGAGAAACGTTATTTTTGCGAACTCTGTGGTAGAACTTACTTACGTATTGGGGACCTCATAAAGCACGGGCGCACCCATTCTGGAGAGAGGCCATATAGCTGTGACATATGTAAGAAGAGTTTCTCGAAAAAGGATGTCCTCAGAGAACACTATCGCACCCATTCTGGAGTGAAACCATACAAATGTGACCTGTGTAATAAATGTTTCACCAAAAGTGGGAATCTTGCCATACATCGTTTGATTCATACGGGAGAGAAAACATATGCTTGTGATGTATGTAATAAGAAATTCTTGTTGAAAGGTGTCCTCAAATTACATTATCGCATCCACACTGGTGAGAAACCTTACAGGTGTGACATATGTAATAAAGCTTTTTCAAGAAGCGGACATCTTGCATCTCACCAACAGACTCACAATAAAGAAAAGCAATATATTTGTAAAGTATGTAACAAAGAGTTTTCTCAGAAACACAACCTACAGAGACATTCTCGTACACATATAGTTCATGAATCGCAGAGTTCTGTGACATAATGAATAATGGACTTTTTTTTGTCCTTTCCAAACTTTCTGCTGGTTATTATTAGAGGTGTGTATATATGATGACAATGTATCCTCCAATATCCAGACCCAAAGTGATAGTTGAAGAATAAAAGACCAACTTAATGTCACTAGCTCTTTTATTTCACTTCTTATGCCCTCAACATGTTTTGGACATTAATATATCCATCATCAGGAGCTTGCGACTTTGCTGTTGAATCACTACGTCAGTTGTTTTGTTCTCGGTTCGTTGTGTGTTGGAGATTTGGTGCGGCTGGGTTTGAGTGGTGTCTGTGTTGCAGGCTGAAGCTTCAGCCTGCAACACAGACACCACTCAAACCCAGCCGCACCAAATCTCCAACACACAACGAACCGAGAACAAAACAACTGACGTAGTGATTCAACAGCAAAGTCGCAAGCTCCTGATGATGGATATATTAATGTCCAAAACATGTTGAGGGCATAAGAAGTGAAATAAAAGAGCTAGTGACATTAAGTTGGTCTTTTATTCTTCAACTATCACTTTGGGTCTGGATATTGGAGGATACATTGTCATCATATATACACACCTCTAATAATAACCAGCAGAAAGTTTGGAAAGGACAAAAAAAAGTCCATTATTCATTATGTCACAGAACTCTGCGATTCATGAACTATATGTGTACGAGAATGTCTCTGTAGGTTGTGTTTCTGAGAAAACTCTTTGTTACATACTTTACAAATATATTGCTTTTCTTTATTGTGAGTCTGTTGGTGAGATGCAAGATGTCCGCTTCTTGAAAAAGCTTTATTACATATGTCACACCTGTAAGGTTTCTCACCAGTGTGGATGCGATAATGTAATTTGAGGACACCTTTCAACAAGAATTTCTTATTACATACATCACAAGCATATGTTTTCTCTCCCGTATGAATCAAACGATGTATGGCAAGATTCCCACTTTTGGTGAAACATTTATTACACAGGTCACATTTGTATGGTTTCACTCCAGAATGGGTGCGATAGTGTTCTCTGAGGACATCCTTTTTCGAGAAACTCTTCTTACATATGTCACAGCTATATGGCCTCTCTCCAGAATGGGTGCGCCCGTGCTTTATGAGGTCCCCAATACGTAAGTAAGTTCTACCACAGAGTTCGCAAAAATAACGTTTCTCTCCCTTATCTGATATCAAATACTTGTACAATTTTACTCCAGTCTTCATATTCCTCCTGTACTCTGATATCAAAATATTGCTTAGGAAGCCACTGTTGTTAGGAAGGGTGAAGCGAGTTTTAACCAGTTGCATTGAACTGCCTCCAGCATCATCATCTTCCTGTATCATTGCCACATGACTGACACTGAAAAATATTGAGGTGGCTTTTTAATAAATACTAACATAGTTTTTTAAAAGCTGCAATGCATGACAGCTGTTCAAATGCAGTCCAGTTGGGGAGTGTTCTGGATGAGTGTTTGTGTAGTGATTCCACCAGCTGATTAGTTAAAGAGGATGCCTACCTCAACATCTATGGGGGGAGTTTGTAACTGCTTCTGCTCTCTCTCAGAACAGTCCCTGAATGGATTTATTTGAACAACCCTCATGATAATTCTGTTGATGCAAGATTTGGGGCCCTCACTGCAGGTTTAAATGAAAAATTGAGTCCTCTTGGATGTTATGCCATATCAGCTGATAAACAGTTGTGTGCTGCCCCCATCTTACATGTCTAGCAGTCAAGGCAAGTGGACTTCCAGAGCTTAAAGATGGAGGTGCCCCACTGCTCCAAAATGTCTGTACGTGTCTGTCAGGCAACATGGAAGAACATCCAAGAAGACTCAAACATTCTCTTACAATCCACAATTGACTACAGTAAATCAGAATTTTGGAATTCAGTATTGTTTGTGTGTAAAAAACATACCCTTCTGGACCAATATCAGGCTTGTCTACTGTATCCTCATTTTTAAACTCTTCCTTAACTTCATATTCATCCCAGGACTCTTCCTAGAAGAGAAGAATTAAAATCAGTTATGCCAGTGCATGATAAATTAATCATGATCATGTATCACAGAAGCTTGGGTGTGATTCAACTATGGACATGATCTACTGCTTTGACATTCACTAGAACATTATTCTTCTACATGCATTACAGACTTCCAAGTGGCTTCTTTTTGTGTGATTGTCTGGAGCACATTTTGAGGTTAGTTAATAATCGCCAACAAGATTCAAAGAATTACTGTATTTATAATGGTGTTAAACCTGAAAGTTTCAGTACTTTGTAATTATGTGTAACTGCACGTACTCACCACTTCTTGTTTCACAGCAACAAATGTAAATGGTTCTGGTGCATCTTCCATTTTGACATTAGTAGCTCGACTCTCACCTGGTGAAGCTGTTGGCTCAGTACCAACACCAGCACCATCTTCCACTTTTATTATGTCCATAATGTATTGTTATTATTCCTAGTACCAAAATGTTTGTTTCAGTCAACCGACATCCTTATTATTTTGAAATACCTACTACTACTACTACTACTACTACCACCACTACTGCTGCTGCTACTTGGAGTTTATAAGTAGAATAGCATATGGTGGACGACTCCTCACTTCTGAAATGTCAGTTTCCAGCATTAGTCCCATAAACATTACAAATGGCAGACAAAGAATAACTGCTTTGTGAACTTGATATGCTCTCACATACAGACAGCTTACACTTCTTTTGTGAATGTCCAATACCATATGAGCCCATGAATCATTGTGAACATGGGGGGGAAAAAACCTATTCCTCAATATTTTTATTTCATGGTGAATGCAATATGTAAAGCAGTAATAACTAAAGACTACAGCATCTACTAATATAATATTTTTTTTACCGATAGTAACCTGGACAGGGGTAATAAATAATACTATGCTGAACGCTGCTTAATTCAGTATATTACCTATGGTTACTTTCAGTTGTAGACTTTTAACTTTCTTAACTACCTACACACAAAGACTTTGATAGGAATCTCCTTTACTTAAATTATTTGGGGCTTGAACACTACCATGCAACATGTTGCCAGATTATTTTGTGGGAGATTTCTCAAAATAGTCATACAGCTAGTAACTTGGTTTTAGTACTGGTAATGTAACGTAATATACTAAAACAGGCTAAATGACACTGAATTATTCACACAGTTGACTCCGTTTTAATAGTCCAGTAAAAGCCCCAGGACGTGCCTCATTCGGCATTTTATCTGCATGTCTGTAACCCATCAACCCTGTACAATCATATTCACGCATGTACCAAGAAACGAACATGCATCAATTTCACTTGTACTATCTGACGTCTTTCCCATCTCGCCGACTGTCAAGGATCTTGTGCTTGAAAAGAATTCTCCATAAACGCGTCTCACCATCCACAAAATTCGTTTATCTATTAAATGCAAGAAATGAAAGACAAAGCTTGCCTACCTCATCTAACGAATGAGAGTAAATCACGACCTCCTTGATCGTAGGAAAATGTGGAATCTGTTATGTCATATGGTGGAATATAATATTGACCTTAACCACATATTTTAATTACCATGCCCAAAATAGTTTAAGTTTGTTCTGGATTTCTATCGTAAGTAAAGAGCGAATGCACTGAAGCGTTGAGCATCATGAGGTTAGAATGATTTATGGCATTTATTGTATCGACAGAAAGACGCTAGAGGCATGACAAAGTTTATGCAGTCTTCAGCGAAGGAGGGCGTGTATTTTGTGTAGCAGTGAAAGCGTGCGTTTTATACCACAGCAAACTCAGTATCAAAATGGAATCAACAATTGAAGAAAAGATTTATCCATATTCTTCAACCCATGTCAAGGAGGACGTCGATGTAAACCACCAGAATTCACCATTACCAGTGCCGTGTTCAGTGAAGGTGGAAAGAAAGGTTAGTGTCATTTCAATATTTCCTTCACTGTGTTGAACAGAAACTTAATTTTTTGCCCAACAGATATGATCAGTGGCCAGTCCTCAGCCTGACTGTAGATTTGTTTATCCTGTTGTAGAGAAATTAGTGTAGACAGCTAATTGATTTTTTATGTAATTGTGATGTTTTCCTCTGGCGAGGTATAAAATTCGTAACATGCTTCCTATTTGCGAGAGAAATTGTCTTTTGTATGGTCTTGTGTGTGTGTATACACATGATGATGGTTTTTATTTGGGTTTGAGCCCTCGCGGTCTCGATGCACCTCGGCCATATGAACGGGCCCTTTGTGCCCCATAATCTGATATCAGCTCAGGGGAGCCCTGTTCCTTTGCTAAAGTTCCAGATGGCCCCCAGACTTAAACTCTTAATGTCCTCTGGGTCCAAGGTGTTTACACATAGTGAACCGTCTGTTGGTTGATTGAATCTTAAGAGACATAAAGTAACTCTTCTGTTAAAAACTGTATTTAAACTTTTAGCTGGAATATCAAATGTAATTGGACAATAGAGTCAGTTTTCTTTTTAGTGATTAACCTAGTTAATGTTACCTACATCTTTCTAGTGGTGATATGTAGTGCTCCATTTATGGCACTAGTATCAATGGAAGATATGAATATGCTGGTGGTATGGACCCCAGTGTTGAAAACCTGTACGTTAGTGAAAGGGGGTTTAGTTTGTCGAGTTGTGTGTAATATTATGGGATAGCCAGTATGGCTTCATAATTCAGACAGAAGGTCTACATCCAAGATTATTTTTAATACCTGTTTTGTCTTGTAAAGTAATGTCTGAATGCAGACATTATTTATTGCTGTTGTGGAAATTTATCTGCCTTTTTATTCCTTTTGATTCTAAGACTGGTACATGTCATCTGTAATATACATTGATGTTTCTTTGTTAAAGCAGTCTGCAGCTACTATGGATGTTATGTTTATGTTGAAAAGTTTTTAAGGAAGAATTACTTTGAACAAAACTGTGTGCATGTAGTACATTCCTGAATAAGTTAAGATACAGTATTTTTATTCAGTGAAAGATGAAAGTGAACAAAGATCTGTTAGTTGATTTACAAAAATGTATTATTATATGTTGATATTTAAAGCAAGACTCTGATGAGTTTATGAGTATTATCATACATATTAATTTTGTTCTGTGTATTGGTGACAAGTCATTTAAGTTTATTTAATAACAGGAAAGATGGATGGATGTTACAACAGTCAAACAAGAGCCAATACATGAAACTGATGATGTCAAGTGTAAAAAGGTGAGTCGAAATTGATCTGATGTTTTTTCAAAGCACATATATTAATGAAAATTAACATCATATGCCATAGTCGATATGCACATTGCAGAAATTCAGTTATTGTCAGTAATATAAAATACAAAGTAGAAGTTGCCTCTCTGCACACCATAAAGGGAAATGGAGGTATGTCTCCAGTCTTTCTTAACCTTGGTGCTAGATGGAGGTGAGTGGACAGCTTCAGCTTTATATCCAGGCAAAGCAGGTCTAGTACCCATTCAACATAAAGCCAGGTGGCCCCAGTGCTGGTCTCAGTGCTTTGGACAAGAGAAAAATCTCTTGATCCTGCCAGGAATGGAACCACGATTCCTTGGTTGTCTAGCCCATAGCCTAGTTACCATACTGACTAAAGTCATCCTGGTTCCCACTAAAAGCATTTTTTGTCTTTTTATGCATTCTTATCATTACTTTATATTAAAATATGCCTATACATATTTGAATAGTCAGCATTTGCATGTGTTCGAGATTTCAGGTTCTCCCAGTAGTGCTGCTGAAGATGCAGTTCTTCTGGGGTGTGATGCCCTGTGTCAAAGGATTGTAGTGCCTTCAGCTTCATGGTTAAGCAGTCGAAGATTCAGAATTTGGAGGCAATATAGTCCTTTGAAAGTGTTGGAACTGCTCCCTGAATAACATGGCATCACAACCAAGATGTCTTACCTTCAGATTCTAGTAATGATCATGCACATTTTCCAATTTTCATTCCATAAAATTCAGTAGCAGCATTTGAATGGAGTATTTCCTTTCAAAATGTCATTAGCATTCACTGGCTATGAAATGTAGCACAGTGAGGTACATGCTTAAAGCAATGTCATGAGCTTCCTTTTGTTTCTGTAGTTGAAAGTACATTTTATAAATTTTGTTTGCAAAAATGTAATGTCTTGAATAATGTTCATATGGACTGCGACATCTCTGAATTCTTCAGCCTTACACAGTGACATTATTTTATCTGACAACTCCCACCACCACTATGTTCACTCAGAGTTTTTCATATAATAGCAGGCAGTGCAGTGTTCACTGCTGTTCAGATTGGCCCTGAGTTAAGGTCCAGATGTTTTAGATCTACAAGGGTGTATCCAAAAGTTTCAGGACAGTACTTGTAAATTTAAATTCCTCCATCACCTTCAAAGTACTCCCCTTTTGCATGAATACAGCGGCCCCAGCGTTTCTGCCATGCTTGGAAGCATTCCTGGAAGTCCCTTTTTGGAACTGTGTCAAGTACCGACTGCGATTCCTCTTGAATCTCTTCAATGGTGTCGAATGTTCGACCCTTCATCCGAAGTTTCAGCTTGGGGAAGAGGAAAAAGTCACAGGAGGCCAGATCGGGTGAGTATGGGGTATGGGATAGCACTGTTATGTTGTTCTTGGCCAAAAACTGCGAAACTTTAAAGGACCTGTGAGCCGGGGCATTATCGTGGTGGATAATAGGTTCTGGTTTCGCCATTTCTGTGGCCTCTTGCACCGCACATTTTCATGTAACCTTCTTAGAACATCACTGTAGAAGTCTGCATTGACCGTCATTCCAGGTGGAACAAATTCCCGGTTTACGATCCCCTCTTGGTCAAAGAAACAAATGAACATCTTCTTCAATTTGCTTTTTTGCATACATGCTTTTTTTGGGTCTTGGAGACCCAGGACTCTTCCATTGCGAAGATTGCAGTTTTGTCTCTGTGTCATAAGCATAAGCGATGCTTTCATCACCTGTGATGACGTTCAAGAGGAGTGTGGGATCGTTTTTCACAGTTTCCTTCAGTTCCTGACAGATCGCTACTCGACTGTCTTTCTGATCCTGGGTCAACACTCTTAGCACAAACTTCGCTGCAATCCGATGCATGTTCAGCTGTTCTGTGAGAATTCGCTGACAAGATCCATAACCAATTCCAACCTCTGCACAGAGATCGTGTATGGTACGACGACGATCCTGGTTGA
>Ga0123354_10011534_pt1 | contig 13667 bp, 6 predicted proteins | sample TergutLab28metaG_2_FD_97872 | JGI IMG/M metagenome (GOLD analysis project Ga0123354, IMG submission 97872) | Labiotermes labralis P4 segment gut microbial communities from Petit-Saut dam, French Guiana - Lab288 P4 | ecosystem: Host-associated > Arthropoda: Insects > Digestive system > Gut ... | reverse complement strand
CTTTATCCTTAATAAAGGGGGACTGGCCCCCTCCCGTGCCCCGCCCCTTCACCCCTTCCAAAAATGCCCCCCCCCCCCCCCCCCCCCCACTCCCAGTGCCCATTTAATAGTAGACTGGCTGGACACTATAGATGGTTGGGATGCTTGAGAGAAGAGAAGAGTGTCGTTCCCGTGATGGCAATTAAATCACGATTCCTTTGTTGTTAACTATATAGTCTAGTCACTTCACCAACTGAGCTATCCAGCCCCATCATATTACAATTTACAGTTTTGTGATTATCAGTACTCAGAAAATTCCATGTAATTAAAAATCAACTACAGTGTATTGTTGTACTTATATTTTCCACTGGTCTGTTTTCTTGAAAGGACTACAATCTCAATCAGTCAACACTGCTTCTATTTGACAGTATGCATCTTGTGCCATTGGATTTGTTGTAACATGAAGACATGGTAATGGACTTGATAAATTTTGCCACTAAATAACAAGCAGTTTCAAGCAGAATTCATTAAGCCTACCTTCCTCTTCCATAGACTTGCAGTTGTACAAAATTTGTGTTTTGAATGTTAGATCAAACATGAGAGTGTAGGAGTTAGAACGTTGTGCTCAAGCATTGATTATCACAGCTTTCATTCATCCGTCAGTCAAACTGTATTTATTGTTGCAGCTGTAATTATGTGGCAACATGTTTTTATCTTTTTTAATCACTTCTTAATTATGTTGACATAACAGATTTTATGTACATTAAATCTGTTTAATATAACAGCAGCATTTCGTATCATTTCCATATTGCAACTGTTGCCTTGTAAATTTAATTTTGTACGTAATTTATGTGAATGTTTTTAGTAACTCTTGTACCAAAATATCAGTCTTAGCTAGTTCTACATTAATAGTCATTACAGAACACAGACCTAAACAAAATATTGCACAGAGATGATGTTATGAACTTACATTCTTCAACAAAGTAAAACACATGATAGTTGCATTTGTCTGTGTTATCTGTCACCACACAAAAATTTCAAAGAACCTAGATCATTTGGTGTGTTGCTTCCACATCACAATTTTATGCCTGGTGTTACTGATGTTTAGAAAATTAGGAAGCACAGGAGCAGAGCGGTCACTTGTGACAAGTTATTCTTGCCAGGTTTCATGGAAATCCTTCAGTTGCTTTGTAACATTGAGAAAGGGTCAGATGTATGGTCGTGGTAGTACACAAAACCTGTCTTCACAAGATGAAAGATTCTAATGGTGGTGCTGCTGATGATTCATGTCACATGGGACATTACGCTATTATGTTGGGTAAGTAGTTTCTGATGTTTCAGAGCGTCATAGTGCCCTTCATCTTCCTGGTGCAGCGGCACAAAAAATTGAAGGCCATATGATCCTTCAAAACACTGGGAACTACATACTCAACAACATAACATAACATCCCAGAAGACCTTAAACTTTAATTCTGTCATTCTTCTTAGCATATTGACAGTAAATTAACAGTCATATGAACTGACAGAAGTATATATACCAAGCCCTTGTTTTACGCCTGTTTGTTTTATGCCTTTTTGCTTTAATGCCCCTTACCAGTTTACACCACTTCCTAATTTACACCCTCTCATTTTTTTTAACCCCCTTTGGCTCGTTTATTGACATTTATTTAATTCTTTATTATAGCACTATTTTTTATTTATGCCCAATTTTTTTGAGCACAACTTAGGCCTTGGTGTACAGCATATAGATTAGAAGTGTAGAACATTGAAATTAAGGCTTCTTTGTGAGACTCAAAACTGTGTGCATGCGCACGTGTTTGTGTGTGCGTGTGCACATGTATGCATGGGTGTGTTTAAGATTATGGTCCTCTGGAATGTGATACATTGCAGGTTGCTGTATAGGTCACTCCAAAATGTTGTGCCTCTCCATCAAATTAGATGGTGTGACATCACAGGAGACCATAATTCTGAGGCTTCTTTGTTTCCCAGTCCCATTTGTTCATGATTCAGAATACCTAACAGGCAGTTGTGTGATTAAGTGGTTATTTCAGCAATGAGGGGAATTTTAATATACTAATATTTGTACTTATAAATAATATACTTATTACTATGTATTTTTTTTTTTTTTTGCTTCCTGCGGTAGGAATTGCCTGTATGCTACTCTCACCCATCTAAGAATTTACTAATTTAACTGCTGTGATAATCTACTTAACAAAGGATGAGTTGTTTTATTAACATTACATTCTGTTTATTAGATATGCTCTTCAACTAAAATATATACGTAGGTGAGTCAATAATTATCCGCATTACAGATACAAAGATACAAACTTTATTTCAATAAAAACAGAAAACTTACAATAACATCATTTTTCAACATGGTCCCCTTGCTTTTCAATGCACTTCTTCCATCGCTGCACAAGCTTCTTTATGCCCTTAGAAAACAATGTTTTTGGCTGAGCAGTGAGTCACGCATGCACTGCTTCCTTCAGTTCTTGGTCCGAGGTGAATCAACGGCCCCTTAATGCCTCCTTGAGTGGACCAAACAGGTGATAGTCTGAAGGGACGAGATTGGGACTCTACAGAGGGTGAGCCAATACCTCAAACTTGAGTTTCTGGATGGTTTCAACTGTGTGGGCAGCAGTATGTGAACGGGCATTGTCATGCAACAACACATTGCCTTTTGACAGTTGTCCTGGGCGTTTGCTTCGAATTTCAGGCTTCAGCTTGTCAATAAGCATCTCACTGTAACGAACACAGTTTATTGTTGAGCCCCTTTCCTGATAATGTTCCAGTATTGGGCCTTGTGAGTCCCAAAAAACTGTAAGCATCAATTTTCCTGCCGAAGGTTGGCTTTTGTACTTTTTCCCGTTAGGCATTTGTGAATGTTTCCATTCCACACTCTGCTGTTTACACTCTGGCGTGTAATGGTGGACCCATGTTTCGTCACCAGTGATGATTCTGTCCAAGAAGGCATCACCTTCTTTATCATAGCATTACAAATTTTGTTGGCAGATGTCCAAGCGCGTTTGTTTGTGCAGCATTGTGAGTTGGTTTGGGACCCATCTTGCACAAACTTTATGAAAGCCAAGTGTATTGTGGATGATTTCATAGGCAGAACCATGATTAATTTGAAGACGATTTGCCACTTTGTCAATAGTTAGTTGTCTGTCTAATGGAACGATGTCACATATGCACTCAATGTTGTCGTCAGTTGTGGCCGTGGACGGGCATCTGGCTTCCTCTTCATGCGTTACACTTATGTGACTTTTTTAATTTTTCTGTCCATTCGTAGACACTTCATTGCGGCAAAACACTGTTCCCATATTGTGCTGAAAGTCTTTGATGGATTTTGGCCCCTGATACACCTTCAGACCACAAAAAAAAAAAAAAGATCATTGAACGCTGCTCTTCCTTGATGCAAACTGAAAGCGGAGCGGCCATGGTTAATGTTATGGTTGCGACAAAGGAACTGACCTAGCAACTTCAAACCTGCACAGCAGTGATAAGAAGGAAACTATGCCTAGCGATGCGCGCGAAAATGACAGTGCTGCCAACAGAAACACAAATGCAACTGTATTGTGGATAATTATTGACTCACCCTCATACATAATTATCACTTTTGAAAGTTAGTAACAAAGTTTATCTGGATTGTGTGAATCATTAAATATACAGGTTTAAAGTGATCTCAAAATATTATATTCTTGAAAAAACGGAATATGAATACTCATTTTACTTAAAAAGATCTCATAAAAAATGCCATTAATAAATCTAAAACTGATAACATTAATTGATGATGGTGATGATAATTTCACTCATGGCCTGAAGACAGTGAAGGACTTAGACAGTGTGGAAAGTTTGTTACTTGTGAGGCTTGTAAGAAGAAAATTTATGAGAGTTTAAGTCCTCATGGCAGTGAGTGTTCAGATTGCAGTCTTATGGACTGTGACTTGTTGTTCATAGGAGTTTATGGCCAGCATTTTTACCATGAAGATGGAGGTAGTAGGTTCCTCCAATGGTGCATACAACAGAGCTACCCAGCATCTCACCGCTGAAGGCAGTAATCTTAATAAGTTTTATGAACACTGTTACAAAGTTATGAATACTAACTGTAGTTTCAAGAATAAACATGGTGGTTCCAGCTGTGTGACCATTAAGACAACATAGGACTTCATCAGGAGTGTGCAAGCAGTTTCTTTGTTGAGATGTAGTAGTATAATAGTTGTATAATGTCACTTGAACTTCTTTTTGAATTTTGAAATAATCGGTAGTTGTTCATAATTGTTTAGATGACTCAGATGGAGGCACAACATCCAAGGGTCGTGGCTGTCTGTCATGAAGCTGTCATCAGTGCACCACTGGTAAGGCGGCAGAATATGTATATAAGATTTGAGGTTTGCATTGCTCAGAAAACTTGTGCAAGATTTCATGTTCTTACAGCATTCAGTATTGAGTTTATGATCTTTGGGATGTGATGCTGTGTAGTTTAGTGTATCAGTACAGCTGTTCAGGGTGTAACATTGTGTAGTTCAGTATACAGTACCAATATTAGGGATGTGATGCTGTGTAGATTAGTACATCAGTACCAGTGTTTGGAATGTGATGTATAGTTTTGTGTATCGATACCACTGTTTGGTGTGTAACACTTTGTAGTTTGATAAACAATGACTATTATTTGGAATATGATGCTGTGTCTTTTGGTAGGATGGTACCAATATTTTGGAGTACCATCACTTTGTATTGTTATGCTCGCTCACCCAGTCCACTTCCTCCATTTTGTATATCACGTAATACTTTATGCCTGCTGACCCGTCTCTTATAGGCTGAAGATTGAGGCAGGAAGCTTCTTTGAAAAGTTGCTACCTATGAAAGTGTACCAGTCAGTATGATATAACGTTGCCAATGGTGGGAAGGTACACAGCAGTATTCTCCAAATAGCTAAATTTGAAGTGAAAATTTTGACAGTATTTTTCTAGTTTATAACACCATGTACTCTGGTAGCTGACTACTGACATTTTTTGGAACTTGGTGTATCTCATCATTAGGACAGAAATTAAATTCAATTTCTTGTGAAGTGCACAGCATTACATCCCAGGAAGTGGTATTCATAGTCAACAGTGTGTGCATCTCAAATCTTGTATGGAATTTCTTTGTTTCAGGACCAGATGAAATCAGAGTGCAAATTTCCAGAAAGAACCAGTGATGTATAGATATGGACCAATCAACAAGACCGGACAAGAATCCTGTTTCTTAACCTTGTTTGCTTGGCAGGGATTACAGTTGAATGAACCTGTACTATTGAAGTATGAATTGTAGATCTCCACTCTAAATAGTGTTGACCAAAACCATGAACTTATTATATAAGTTACATATACACTTACATGAACGGTACAGTATACACCACTAATCCATATTTTAGATATATTCTTCAAGTTAAAATATAAGACAAGTGGTTCATGGAAGTAAAATACAGTCTCAATGTTATTTCTAACAAGCATGATTTTCTGTTTTTATAGTAAAGAATGCTTTGTTTTCCCCTCTTCAGTTCTATGTGTAACTAATGAATTGATATGCTCACTCAATTTACATATGGTCATTTACACTTATATACTAAATGATACTGCTGTCTGCTGCAGTTGATTTCCATGATATGTCACTAATTTTTCTGTGCAGCATGAACATGGCAAGATTAATTTGAAATTTAAATTTAATGAAAATGTTCTCCTGAAATATAATGGGGGTTTTAATATGAGGTCCTCAGGAACCTTATCAGACACACTACACCCTCTTGTCATAACTTCGGACACCAAATTACAGGTCATGCCCAGGTGGATATCAATACCATTTTATGTTCAAGAGATTCCAGTTTTGATTGTAAGACCAAAGACCAGCAATTGACATAGACATTATAGTTAAATAATAAAGTATTAAATTGTCTTCATATATTTTGTTAAGAATTGTGCCGAAGTTCATGAAGGTGTCAATGTGCATGGCCAGCTCTGTCTTATTATGCTATGACTATGATTTATTGTAATTCATACTCAACACTTTAACATACTCAGAGTACTAGTAATAAAGTATTCAGGTGCAGATAAAGCTGTCCATTTACATGCCACAAAGACATATGAGGGAACCTGTGTTTAAAGCTCCACATGATCAAAACCTCAGCAGAAGGTGTGAAGTGAGCGGTCAGCCACATGCTCCATCTGCTTTACCTCTGCAGTAACTTCTCCCTGTAACCACTGAACAGGAGACTGGTTGGGCAGCAGAGCTGGTGTGGACACTTCTGACAAAAGAAAGATCTCTTGCTCCTGCAGTGAGTTGAACCACGATTCCTAGTTATTCTACTGACTGTGTTCCACCTGCTTTATCGTTCAGCAACTTGGTGTGCTAGCTGCACGGTGTTTGATACTTTTCATTCAGGTCCCAGAATAACTTGTAACAGTAATGCAGCATGCTGGCTTGCTGGTAGGACCAGATTTTTTAATTATATTTAGATTACCTTTGGTCTGTAAGGGAACATGATTAACACTGGAATATGGATTCCAGTTACAGTGACTTTGCATTTGCTATTTTATCAGACATTTTTACTGATAGAAATTTGTAAGAACTGTTGAATTTTGAGTAAGCTGGTGTCTGGAGTTAAGAACTGAGTTTGCCAGGTTTCCCAACTACATCATAGTGCTGATAAACATCTCCCTTTTCACGTAGCCAACTTTGTAATATATTTCATAATGAGACTACTTCATTGCATCACACTGCTATGTTTAACATACACATTTTCAATTTAGAAAATTACAGTGTTTGTCAGACAATGTGATACACCAGAGTGTAAGAGACAGCCAGATTTTAGAATGAACCTGAATTTACATTCAGACCTGAGACACACAGATCTTATGTAGCATATATGTTGAATAAATGTCACATACACTCTGGAAAATACAGTAACAAAACCTCATTGCACAGGTGACATTTTAAGAAAAAATGACAAGATATGTTAGTACTACAGTGATTGCTCATATAATGACCACATATAAATTTAAACATAAAGGTGTGCCTATATTTACTTAAGCATCATGCCATGAAGGCACAGGGGAGTGGAGGTATAGCTCCATGTATCCTTAACCTCAGTGCTGGTTGGATTTGAGTGGTTATTTTTACACCCTAGCCACTTAAACACTAGGGAAATCGCAACCAGTATCCCACAGAGGTATGGCAGTTGTGCATCTGCTCACATTTTTACTCATTTCATCACTTCTGAATGCACGTAATTCCGTTGTTCAGTATGTGAATGCTATTGCTTTAAGCAGATCCTGTTTGTGTTGTTACATAATAACAGCAAATTTTTTTTCTTACAATGACACATTCCTCTGAAACATGTATGTATACTGTAGAATCTGGGGGTAACATTTTCAGTTGATGCAACACCTTGTCTACAGAGTCAGATATTCCTTGGTACCAATTAATTCCTTGCTGTTAATGTAACATTATACTAGTCGCTTAGAACAACACCTCTTTATACTGACACAAAATATTCAATCACTTTCATGACATTATAACCGATTTAAATTGCATATCCAGCAGACTAGTTTGAGTCACACCGAGAAGACCAGTTTTAATATTTATTGCCACCAGAACAGTAAATCCTACTGAAGAGATATCATTGAGTATAAAGAGCAAAGATATAACACTCATTACATTCTTGTGTTGAGGTGGCAAGTTTGGAAGTTTTGTAGCAGCAGGTTTTCATCTGTCAACGTGCATAAGAAAGTTATGTCCGAAGGTGGGAAACGGTTGGAGTATCGTGATGTGTGTTTTGTTTCGTGGCAGTGTTTTAATGTCTGCGGATGTGGTCATTAGTGTGCATTACCTGTTTGTGCTAACATGGCGGTCTGGAGCACTGTGTGACTAGCATCATTGCAACCTACCATGGAGCATGGCTTACTTTGCATAGCAGTGTTTGTCCGTCATCGCAGTATCTCATTTGTCCTTGTAAGTCTTCCAGTACGTCAAATCACGTGAAGTGACTATGGTCAAATAAAGTGCATGGACCCTTCCCATGGCAAAAATTAGTGGAATTTATCAGTGCTTATCAGTGTTTATGTTTTCTGTCATATTTGAAACTTTTGTTGTTCTTTTTTTTTTCCATTCATATCACTCAAGTATAGTACAAATCTGCCTCTTCTCATTGTAGGATCATTCACCAGAAGCACAATGAATGTAAATTAATGCTAGATTGCAGAATGTACTATTGCAGATAGCACTAAGAATAAGGAAGGCACTCACAGATTATGCTGGACATGGCATGGGAAGGGTTTTGGTATAGTATTTGTTATTGAATTTTTTGAAAATCAGAGAATTATCTTAAGGTTTATAATTATCATATTGTGTATGAGGGACAGAAATTTCCAAGACAAATATATACATTTGAATAGGAACCAGTACATCAGTACTGTAATCATATATAAAATTCATGTTTCATATCCATTTGTGTGCTTTATTTACCTTGTGGACTCATTCATTTATGCAGGGACCAAACATATTATGACAGCTCAACATATTGTGCCAAATGTGGTTAATAACAGAGGCCTTGTAAGGTTAAAAGAATGACTGTCTAGTGAATTTGAAGCTGGAGAAGACTGACAAGTAATTGATGACACAGCTCGGCTGTTAACCACATGGCTGATGTTGTCAGAATGCTTTTCTGAATCTTGCGTTACACAGTTGTGTAATGCTCTCTAGTATTTTGTAGTAACTTTAAATGAAATTTAGAGTTGAAGTGTGAGAGTTTTAACTGATGGCTTGACTGTGTCTCAGACACATGTATTTTGAAGAGGCACAAATCATGATGTTTGGAATTAATTAAGAATATGTTGGGCTAATGAATGCCCATTAACCTGTGTCTTAGCCTGCTCCATCAGCTGTTTCCCTATACAAATAATAAAGCAGTATTTAACTTCATTATCAATGCAAGATGCCAAAAAACAACTCGTTAAGATTACAAACGATTTTCTGAGATGTGTGGCTGTGTAGTTTATTGATACCAGTATTTTGTGGAATGTGTGGCCTACATCTGACTCATACCCTGAAGATGGAGGCAGCAGATTCTTCCAGATTGGTGCATATCTGTTAGACTACACAGCAGCACAGCACGGAAGACTGTGATTTTAAAAATGTTTGTTCACACTGATATAAATTTAGAACACTGTAGCAGGGATCATGTTTTTGTGCCAGTGAGTGTGCTCTTTAGAAGCAGAATTTAAATTTTTTTTCAGAGTAAAGAACAGTACGAGCTGCATATTTCTGAGGGTTTGAACCCTGTAGAATACAGTGCTTGAAACTTGAGATGACTTGGTACAACTTCATGTCAACATTGTGTTAAAAGTGTTGCAGTGTTTTATAGCCATGAGGTACAAAATGCAGTATACGTGACTGTCAGCATATCACACTTGAGTTAAATAATGTATTTGTCGTGAATGTCTCTCGTTCTTTATGTAAGTTTTCCAAGAAGAAATTTCTATACAAATGACTAAATATTTTAATTGTATAGTTAATTTACTGAAATGTGTTTGAAGCTAGTTATTATTACAGTCTTTTGGGGTATGATACCATGTAGAACTGTAGATAGATGTCAACGTTTTGGGTGAAATTGGTGCCCACACTTCAGGGGAAATGCAGCCAGCCAGTCACTTCAAAATGTTGGGTACCCTTCTACCAAACTACACAGCATCACACACCAATAGATTGTATTCTTAATATTTGCTACTTTGAGAGGCTCATATCTCATTTACTTAGCACAATATAATTTGCTGGAAAGGTATACAAAATTGATATTCATAATGCTACACCTTTCATAACAAATAAGACACTGCATGTTGATTAGTGTGTTAAATAGCAGGTGAAGATATCAGAAAATGTTCATATTATCAGCATCCTTATCTCACTGTAATTTTCATGTTCTGTTATGTACCATGTTTGAATTTCCTAATTTCTGTCAGTGAAGTGCAACATTAGTTCATGTAATTCCAAACCAACATTCCCCACCTTGAGTTGAGCATAAAATTTTGTAAGCCTCAGGTTTCTCTTGCTGGTGCACTTTTATGGAATGATTTATTTTGTAGACCTTGCAGTAACCTATAAGGCTATCTTAAAGAAAGGTATCATTCGTGTTGGAGCATGCTGCGTCCAGGCAGTGTGTTTACTGTTACTGGTAATGAGCATGTTACACTCATTATGCCATGTACCACGTTTGTTTCTGGAGTATGTGAAATGTTTGTCATTGAAATTTTATTGTTTTGGTTTTATGGCTGTCCAGTTGGATTTTGTCCATTGTTTGATTAACATTTTCACACTGGGGTTAAATGCCTATAGTGATCTGCAGGAGACTGTCAATGTTATATATTTTCAGACAATGGGTAGGGTCCATTTGGAGTTCCATAGTAACAGTAGTGAATCACTGTCATTCAGGTTTTGATTGATAATGTTATTATATTGCTTTATAATGTAAAACTGTAACCCTATCCCATGTTCAGAATTGTTCCTCACCATCTTACACTTTCAGTGTCCTTTGTGAAAACTAAGATCCTGACTTTCCTATATCTTAAGTCTTTCCTTGCCATGTATTTTTTGAGAATCACATCTGTGAGGAGAAAGTAAATATATGGTATTCTGCTCATAACTTCTGGTTATTTGAAGGTGTTATTTGTGAATACCAGCATTGGTACCAGATAGGATAGATTCTGTTACAGTTTGGCATGATAATGATTGATGAACATCCAGGATTCTTGGTACAGGAGAATTTTGTATTCGTAATTTTATTTTCAACTTGTGTCCCATAAATTTGACACTTTTATTAAGGTACATTCCCACATCTGGTGTATTTGACAGATGTTCCATTACTTTTATGTTGTACAGGGAGGTAGGTGAACTGTCATACTGGTTACGTGGTTGGTTTGTTTTGCCAGCATTCATACTGCAGTATACTAGCCAAATATTTACTAGGTCATTGTAATTATGTTCCCATTCATTGTATACTTGGCCATTTGACACACTGAATGACAGTGTTTGTGCATGTCCAAGTCACTTATCTGCTTGGGAAATAGACAGAAGTTGTGGGAACACAGCAAGTCCTGACTTGATCAGTAAGTGGCCCCTATTGATTCCTGTGGCTTGTATTGCATTCATCAAAATTTGCAAATATTTGTACAAGCGTGACCATTCCCACGTTGTGGTGAGTATCTGCAAGCGACAGCTGTTTGTCGAATATGCCAGTAATGGGAACACAGCTTTACATATGTACTTGTTTACGCAAAGCCATGTTATGCTGTAAGAAGTTTCCATATGCCTCTATGAATGCCAGTAAGCAGAGACCTGGGTAATATATGAAAAATATACGAGTTATTTTGTTTTTCCTCCTTTCAACTTAGAATTATATTTGATTTTACTTTCATACAGATTTATTACTTGCAAAGCTCTACATGCTATGTTTCTATAAATCTTACCTGGAATAAGTTAGTAAATACATTATCTGAGTAACTGAAAGGTTTTTATCACACATGGTTTCAAATAACAGACAGATATTTTATAAACAATTGTAACCATACCCTTGCTGAAAGCCACTTCTGTAATAAGTTTGTGTTTTAATTGCACCCATTTACTTAATGTAAAAAAGTGAAGTAAGTGAGGAAGCTCATGTTTTACATTGGCTTGCCATTTCAATCCCAGTAACATATATAAGTATAGTTGCCTTCATTACATTTCTAAACCTTATTGTGTCACATAGTTTGATTTGAAACTGTATATATGAATCATGTTTGTGTGAGTTGGTGTTACAAAACATAAGTAGTCAGTTATTGAAACCAACTCAGTAAACAGTATTGAAGCAGAGTGTATGTTGTACAGTTTTCATGAATTGACAATAATGTTATAGTAACTGAAGTTACTTATGTACAAATATTTTACAATTGTAATACAGAATTGTGTGAAAAATTTTAAAATTTAGAACACTTAAAAATATTTAGTTCTTGAAATATATAATAATCCATTTATTATTTTGTGTGGAAGTTCTAAAGATATTCTCCCTCCTTTTTACATTACATTACTATGCCAGGTTTATTCATTATAATTTACAATATTTTTAATTATTAATACACTGAAGTATGAAAATAAGAAATGTTTATGTTATGGTACTATATTGCTCAAGTCACATTTTTATTGTATGAGGGAGACTGCAAAGAATAATACACAACCTGTTGTTCATAATGTCTGTTCATATCATTTCAGTGTCCTAGGTTTACCAGTGGCTCACTAGAGACGTTTATTACTGGAGTATGGATTGAAATTTCAATGTAAAAATGATCCATCTCTCTTTCTGTCTCCATCCATCCATAAATCAATCCAGCCCTTGAACCATTCGTCCAATGATGCTACAACCCAAATCGCTGACTAATATGGAAGAATTCATAAGCATTCCTGCTTTGTATTCAGAAGGTTTCAACTTCCAGTCTGCACAGACTCTCCAAATTGACATGTTTTATGGTTTTGTAAGTCCCTCCATTTGTGTGCAAGGACATTACCACAACTTAGGCCATGTATAATGTAGGTATAGGAAGTTTTATTAAGTAAGCTGTAAATAACTAAGTATAACCCCAGGCAGGCCATGGTCTCATCCCATCTCCACCTAGTGGCGAGCAGTGTTCCTATATGCGTTCATTGTGTGGTGGTTGTGTGAACACAAGGTCAGATTCACATTATTATTAGGGACTGTCTCATGCTATGCCCGATGTTAACAAGCTCCCAGAGTACGGACTTCGAACCAAGTACCTGCTCGGCAGTTGAATCAGGGTACATTGAAATGAGTGTATAAAGCCGGGAACATTGTAAAGTGATGTGGTAGTTAGTTATCAGCCTCTTCATCAAATACATGGGCATCATCATTCAGGAATTCTCTCACAATCCAATGCGTGTTTAGTATATCTGCTTTCTGGACCTGGGACAGTAGGCATGGCGGTAAACTGAAGGCAGTGAAGCTTTGGTTAAGCATGTTAGTGATTATCCATGTAGCAGACAAGACCAAAGGAATAACAATAATCTTGTTCAGTTGCCACTGCTGCTTGATTTCAAGTGCCAATTCCTTACATTTGTGTTTTTCTGTAATTGTAGCTTGTAGACTTTAGGATAATGTAATTGCTGTGTCAGTGCAGCTTCCTTATTTGTTGTATCAGCCAGTGTTACGTCTGGCCGATTGAAAGGAACAGTATTGTCTGCTGATAGGGTATGATCCCAGGAGAGTCTGTAGCTGGCATCTTAACAAGACATCAAAGCGATTTACCCCAGCACTTACCAAACACTGTGTGCAGTGCACATTAGTGTGATCTTCTGTAGCACTATGGCCAACCAGTGACCTGGTAGCAACTAAAGGTTCTGAGCTAATCCTTTCTTAATTGTTTGTAATGTTCCATTTATAACTGGCACAATTTTTGTCCTCACTTTCCACATCCTGCTGACCTCAAACTCCAGGTCTCTGTACTTGCTTATTTTTTTCAGTTTCTTTTGTGTTAACGTGTTACTATCATCATCATCATCTCCTTTATGCAGGGTATTTATACTTATATTCCTGAGACAAACTATGTCCCTAGGGAATACAGTGTTGCAGCTATTCTGTTGTTACTATTCATGGTGCTTATATCGTT
>Ga0123354_10011533_pt1 | contig 13667 bp, 11 predicted proteins | sample TergutLab28metaG_2_FD_97872 | JGI IMG/M metagenome (GOLD analysis project Ga0123354, IMG submission 97872) | Labiotermes labralis P4 segment gut microbial communities from Petit-Saut dam, French Guiana - Lab288 P4 | ecosystem: Host-associated > Arthropoda: Insects > Digestive system > Gut ... | reverse complement strand
GCAAATTGTGTATCCCTATCAATCAAGAAGGACTCACAATCTCTTGTAAGTCCTTCATTCTAAGGTGGGCGTTGAGGGATTCGAACCCCCGACCCTCTGCTTGTAAGGCAGATGCTCTGAACCAGCTGAGCTAAACGCCCCTTAAAAAGCGATGCAAAAGTAATACTTATTTTTGAATGTGCAAAATAATTCTGAAATTATTTGCGAATAAAAAGGTTTACTCGCTAACAAAATTATGCTACTCTAACCATTAAAACTCACCGCGTAAGCCATTATGACCACTGCGGTGGGTTTTTAATATCGCATTCAGGAGATTTACTCCGCTTCTTGCTGTGCTGCTTCGTATTCTTTCAACAATTTATCCTGAACATCGGTCGGAACCAATTCGTAGGAAGCAAATTTCATCGTGAAAGACGCACGACCGCCGGTGATGGAACTCAACGAAGTCGAGTAATTACCCATTTCTTTCAAAGGCACTTTAGCCATCAGTTTTTCGTAGCCTTTTTCGGAATGCATCCCCATAATCATGGCGCGGCGACCTTGTAAATCTCCCATCACGTCGCCCATATATTCCGACGGAAGAGAAACTTCTATATCGTAAATGGGCTCAAGAATTTTTGGTCCGGCGCTTTTGAAAGCTTGAGAAAATGCATTTCTTCCGGCAAGCATGAACGAAATTTCATTGGAATCTACCGGATGCATCTTACCGTCGTAAACAATTACTCTGACGTCACGCGCATAAGATCCGGTCAAAGGACCTTGTTCCATCCGTCCCATAATTCCCTTCAAAATAGCAGGTAAAAAGCGAGCATCAATTGAACCGCCTACAATGGAGTTAACAAAAACCAATTTACCCCCCCACTCTAATGGAAGTTCCTGCACATCTCGCGCTTGAATCTTAAATTCCTGTCCGTTAAATCTGTAGATTTCGGGCATTGGCATGCCATCTTGATACGGTTCGATAATCAGGTGTACTTCGCCAAACTGACCGGCGCCTCCCGATTGTTTTTTGTGACGGTAATCGGCGCGCGCCGACTTCGTAATGGTTTCACGATAGGGAATTTTCGGTTCAAAAAACTCAACCGCCAATTTATCGCTGTTTTCAATTCGCCATTTCAAGGTTTTCAAGTGAAATTCGCCTTGCCCCGAAACGATTACCTGTTTCAATTCTTTCGATTGTTCAACCACCCAGGTCGGATCTTCGGAACGCATCCTGTTGAGGATCTCCATCATTTTTTCCGAATCGGCTTCATTGGCTGCCTTAATAGCTCTACGATATTTGGAGTTAGGATATTTAATGAAATCAAATTTATTGTCAACCCCTTTGGCGTTCAACGTATGGCCGGTATTGACGTCTTTCAGCTTGACCGTCGCACCGATATCGCCTGCATGTAATTCAGAAACTTCCGTCCGGCTCTGACCGGCTACAACAAACAATTGTGAAATACGTTCTTTCGAACCGCGATCTTCGTTCAATAAATCGTCGCCAAGTTTGACCGTTCCAGACATGACCTTGAAATACAAAATACGGCCAATATGTTGTTCGACGGTCGTTTTGAAAACAAACAGGCTGGTAGGAGCCGACGGATCGGGATGAATTTCGTTGCCTTCGGTATTTTTATAAGGAGGCATTTCATCGACACAAGGTGTGTTGTTGCATAAAAAGTCCATCAAACGACGAATTCCCATGTCTTTACCTGCCGATGCACAAACCACGGGAAACATGCCGCGCGTCAACAAGCCCTTGCGAATGCCTTCGCACATTTCTTCTTCAGACAGACTTCCCTGATCAAAGAATTTTTCCATCAATGTTTCATCATTCTCAGCAGCAGCTTCAACAAGCGCATTATGCCACTCTTCCGCCTTACTTAATTCTTCCGAAGGAATATCGAGAATTTCGGGCGTTCCTCCTTCATGCTTCCATTGATAAAGTTTCATTTTCAGCACATCAATCATTTGATGAAAATGTTGTCCGGTATGCACAGGGTATTGAATCGGAACCACTTTGCTTCCATAAGTCTCTTTGAGTTGAAGCAAAACTTTATCGAAATCAGCGTATTCTTTATCTAACTGATTGATAAGGAATATTACCGGCTTATGCAAATCCTCGGCGTATCTGAACATGTTGATTGTACCTACTTCCACTCCATATTGCGCGTTGAGAACCATCAATGCCGTATCGGTCACACTCATGGCGGAAACTGCTCCTCCTGAAAAATCATCCGAACCCGGACTGTCGATGAAGTTCAACTTTTTGTTCTGCCATTCTACGCTGAAAATGGTTGAGAAGACCGAATACCCGTATTCTTTTTCTACGGTAAAATAGTCTGAGACTGTATTTCCACTGTCAACAGAGCCTCTACGTTTTATTACCCCACCCTCGAAAAGCAAAGCTTCTGCGAGAGTGGTTTTCCCCGAGCCGGAACCGCCGATGATTGCAATGTTCCGAATTTCATTGGTTTGATATACTTTCATTATGCTAATTTTGTTTAATTATAGAACAACAAATTTGATTTAAAAAACGGCGCAAGTTACGAAAAATCGGGGAATTTTCCAATATATATTAAATGTTATTGAACATATAACAACATAATGCCGTAAAAAGCAAACTAAAGTTAAGTAAGAGCCGTCATTGCCGGCTTAACCCAGAGTTATTTGTAAACGTAAATCCGGCATTTGCGGATATTACTTATTTTCAAGGAGCGAACCGATCAATTGCCCAACTGCATTATCTTTGTTCTTTCCAGACAGGCTATCTGCATAAACGTGATAAGATTGCAAGATTGAATCCAATCGGGTTTGAAGCTGTCGTTTTTCGGCTTCGTTTGTCTCTTTGTTATATTGCCGGCGAAGCGAATAATAGGTAGAATCAATAACGCGTTTTCGCTCTTTCCATTGTTGTAAGGTATGATTCAAAGGCGTTCCCGATGACGAACTTCTTTGATTAAAATTAACCTGAATGATTCCCTGTTCGGCAATTACTATGATATCTTGTAATTTTAATCGCAGTACAGGTTTTACGCGAATAATATAGACTTGGTTTTGTTTTTTAGGTTTGACATTGAAGCGGAAGTTGCCGTTTTGAATTACGGTTGAATCGACGGTCTTTCTGGTCGGGTTTTTAAAAGGAACTAAATAAACAACCTCGCCCTCGTAGCCGGCGTCGAGAACTTTCCCTTCGATAACGCATTTATTCTCAACGCAAGCCGCCAAACAAATGAGGATAAAAAGCAGCAAAGTTATTCTTTTCATTTTTTAGTAAATAAAAATTAGGAACTAAGAATTAGGAATTAGGAATCAAAGCGCAATCAATTCCTAATTCCTAATTCTTAATTCCTAATTAATTAAAAGTTTATTTTACTTTAAAAAACCACAATGTTGCTTGCCCCCAACCATCAGTGTCGGGATTTGCACTTGATTCCAGCCACGAAAGCACCAATTGGTCGCCATCCAATGTGAGAATTTCGTAAACTTTGACATCCTTTCCGCCGGAACCAAAGCCGGTGTCTCCTCCGGTAGTTTGACCCATAAGAACAGGGATGCTGGTGGTTAACTCGCCTTGCGAACGTTTATAGTTTGCATGCGTTTTAGTCATATCAAAACTGAAAGCGCCTGCCTGTGTCGTTCCATCGGTCAAATCTTTCGTAAGAGCAGCGCCTTTGACGGAGAAAGTCATTGTAGCGCCTATACCTTCCGGTTTTCCAGTTAATCCCGGCGCCCACCAATCGGCTGAATTATCACCCGCATCACCCATGCCATAAGCTGCTTCACCCAACGAATCATCCCATGTCCAAACTTTGGAACCGGTTCCACAAAGATATTCCCATTGAGGAGCTACATCGTAGCAACTATCCACCGTTATGGTAAATGCCTTTTGCAATTTAGTTCCATCGCCGTTCAAAGCAGTGAAAACAATCGTTTGATCGCCGGGAACTACCACCTGTACTCTTCCATTGGTTCCTACGTATGTTCCGACACCGTAATCCCATGAAGAAAGCGCGTCCAGCCCGTCGCTTTTCAAAATCAGATAGTTGGAACGCAATCCATCGCGTATTTCCGGGGTAACGCTTACCAATTGATTGATTTTATCCATCGTTGTTGCGCCTTTCATTTCCTGCCTGTCTTCAATCGGTTCACAGGAAACAAAAGATAGGGCGGCAACTATTACTATTAATAATCCTGTTATTTTTTTCATATTTTTCATATCTTTTTATTGGTATTAATAATTCTAATTATCCAGCCACGAATTAAAGACAGCATCGGCGTCCCAACCTTGATTCTGTATCAAAACCCCATCGGACAAATCGATCTGGGTTTGCGGTATCATAAAAAATCCCTTGGTCTTATTGTAACGATCAGCCACACCGGTACCTTGCGGTTTCATAACGGTCCATACATTATCGTTATGGATAGGCACGCCATACATCTCAGGTAATACATCCTGGGCAATTCCCCAACGGCGAATATCTCCCCACCGTAGACCTTCGAATGCCAGTTCATGGCGGCGTTCATTACGCAGAGCTGTTTCTGAGTATGCTCCAATGGCAGGCAAACCTGCTCTCGCACGCACTTGATTCATCCCTGTTACTGTCTTCGTAAGTTCCGAGTGCATGAGGAGAACATCAGCAAAACGAATAATGATTAAATCCGTTCCGCCGCCGTGTTGGAAATTGTCGCCCGGAACATCATAATAGTCAGGAGCGCTTGTGAAGTAATTCCACAAATCTGTCCCGTTTTTATACGAAGTAATTGCTACCACTTTCTTTTGCCACAATCCTGTTTCTTCCATTTGCCGGTCGGCTCCCCATTGACCGCTATAGTCAATAGCTTCAAGCGCTTGATTGTAGATGGAAGCCTGACGACGCATGTCGTTCGGTTCGTCGGTTACCCATTCGTCCCACAAGCGAGTGTTTACAGGACCAAAACCCCAGCCTTGTCCCATCGGAAATATGTTTTTATAATCGGTCGCTGAGCCGTTGCGAAGCGCAAAGAACAAAAGATACTGATTACATTGGGGATTGGATTGCCAAGCTCCGTGAGGAACCATTTTTTTAACAAATACATGTTCCGGATTTGAACCGTCCATAACCCAATCGGGTGCATCTTTAGCGTAGGGATAATCCTTTTTGGTGTCCATATTGGAATAACCCCATAGCGAACGAAAGTCAGGAACCAATTGATGACCCGAATTGTTCATACAGTCTTCCAACGCTGCCACCACCTGATCTTTGGTCACGGTCCCATCGTCGATAGGGAGAGAGTCTTTACCATAGAATCCTGTGTAGAACAAATATACGCGAGCCAAGAGACCGGCAGCCGCCCATTTGGTTACTGTTCCGGAAGAAACTGCATCCCATTTTGTGGCAGGCATAGTCGAATAAGCATCCCAAAGGTCGGTAGCTATAAATCTGTAAATACTGTCTTGCGGCGACTGTGGAGGAGAAGATTCCGCTTCTTTCACATTATCGGGAGCCGCTTTCATTAACGGAACATCGCCCAGCATTTGAACCAATTCGAAATAAAATAAAGCGCGAAGGAATTTTACTTCGCCTATTTTTTGATTTTTAAGGTCGCCTTCCGGCAATTCATCCAAAGCAGCTAAAGCTGCGTTGGCTCGGGCTATGCCTGTGTAATGCGATTCCCACAACCCCTCCAACATATCGCGATCGGTGTACATCAAGTGATGAAACGCTTCGGGATTTTTATCATTAACCCCGCCGCCGCCGAATTGATCATCACATGCTAATGTTGCAATATAATAATAGGAAGAAGTCACGTTGGCCATGAATAGGTTTAAACTGTTATAAACGCCTGTCACCATTTGATTGGCATCATCTTCCGTTTTAGGAAAAGTTTCTGAATTTTTCTTGGTAAAACTTTGAGTATCCAAGAAATTTTCACAACTCCATAAAACAGGGAGCATACCTGCTATTGCTATTAAATAGAATAATTTTTTCATATACTTATATATTAAAATGTTAAATTAACGCCAACCTTATAAGATCTGGAAGAAGGATAATATCCCAAATCAATACCTCTTACCCAGGAGTCACTATTTCCAAAACCGATTTCAGGATCCATTCCCGAATAACCGGTGATGGTAAACAAATTTTGAGCGGTGAAAAAGATACGCGCTTTGGCTAACGGCATCGTGCGGAACAATCGCTTGAAGTCATAACCCAAAGTTATGTTTTGCATCTTTGCATAGTCGCCCTTTTCGAGGAAAATATCGGAAACTTGCTGGTAGTTAATGTTTGAACCATTCGTCAAACGGGGCCATTTGTATGAAGTGCCTTCTCCTGTCCAACGTTCAAACACGTCGGTCGTGAAATTCTGATTGGGGCTGTCGGCAAAACTTCGGTAGGATTTGGCAATTTGAAAACCAAAAGCGCCGGATGCTGCGACTGAAAAATCAAATCCTTTATATGCCAAATTAAGTTGAAAACCCATGGTATATTTAGGCATACCGGAACCAATCATTGTCCGGTCATCCACACTGATTTGTCCGTCACCATTGACGTCGACAAAGCGAACGTCGCCCGGTTGCGCTCCAGGAATGATGGGTTTACCGTTTTTGTTGACATAAGCATTCACTTCATCCCAATTTTGGAAAATCCCGTTGGCTTTGTATCCGAAGAAGAATCCAGCAGGATAACCTACTTGTAGACGGTAGAATTCGCCGGTGCCTTGGCTTAATACGTCGGTTGCTCCATGAATTATTCCTTCAGAATTGGCAATCGCCGTCACTTCATTCTTATTATAGCTTCCATTCAAATTAAATCCATAATAGAAATCGTTAACATGGTCATCCCAAGAAATTGATAATTCAGTTCCTTTGTTCTGCATTGTACCTCCATTCACATTCGGAGGATTGAATCCCCAGGTAGCGCTGATCGGAGCTTTCAGTAACCAGTTTTTAGTATTACGATTATACCAATCAAAAACAATTCCCAAACGGCTATTTAGAAAACGCAAATCCGCTCCTACGTCAAACGATTCATTTGTTTCCCAAGTGATATCCGGATTCTTAAGCACATCGGCTGCAGCTCCGGTTGAAGGCGTCTTTTTGTCGGTGCCGAAATAGTAAGTATCTTGATCGCGGAATTGATATTTGCTGAGGTATTGAAATCCGTCGATGGCTTGATTTCCGTTTTGCCCGTAACTTGCTCTTAATTTCAAGAAGTCTAAAGTACCTTTAGCGCCTTCTAAAAACGATTCGTTTGTAACCACCCAACCAATGGATGCAGCAGGGAAAGTTCCCCAACGATGTCCGCGAGCAAAGTTCGAGGAACCATCGGAACGTAAACTAATCATTGCCATGTAGGTTTCTTTATAGTTGTAATTGATACGTCCGAAAAATGAAGCCATGGCTCCATTACCCCAGGGACCACCACCGGCGCCTCGATCAGAGAGCTGAACCGGTTTGGTGTTGTCTACCCATGCATAATCCCAACCCAAATCGAAGATGTTGAAATTACCGCTTGAGCTTACGTTTTCACCATATCCGCTTTTTTCTATACTCTGTCCAACAACAACAGAAAATTGATGATCCTTCAATGTCCGATTGAAAGACAAGGTATTTTCCAAAGACCAACCATATCCAACCCATTCATTTTGGCTGATGTCTTCATACTGTGTGTATAGGTTTGTAGACAAACGGACTTTCTGATTCTGTTGCCGATAAGACCCGGCGCTCATTTGATATCCATATTGCGATTTAAATATCAATCCCTTAATGGGCTGAATCTCTAAATAAGCGCTTGCTCTCAGGTTATGACCCTTATTCAGATTCAATCCTTGGGAACTATGCGTAAAAGCAGCAATCGGATTGGCAAAACCGCCATCGTAATTCCATCCGTCGTTTTGTTTATCGTAGAAATCATAATAACCGCCATCTTGATTGTAAGCAGGCATCAAAGGATTAGCTACCAAAACATTATGAAAAGCGTTCCAATAAATGTTTCCTTGCGACATCGAATTATCGTTGTTTGTATAGATGTAATTCAGGGTTTCGCCGATTTTGATAGCATCAAAACCTTTTGCTTTCAAAACGACATGGTCGGAATTGATGCGGAAAGTATGCCGATTATAATGTCCTTGAAGGGCTTCTCCAAAAATACCTTTTTGAGAGTTATAAGAATAACCCATTGAGAATGTGGAAAATTCATTTCCGCCAGTTAAATTAAAGGCATGATCTTCAGTTGGAGCGCCTTTGCAATAAAAATCATTTACCCAATCAGTACCCTTCCATGATCCGTTCATAATATTGTTATATAACGATTCGGGCAATAAACTTTGCCAATCGTTAGGACCAGATCCCTGGTTGAATCGCATTTCATCCTGAACAGCCATGTATTGCTGAGCATTCAGCAAGTCGGGTTTTTTATACATGTATTGCCAGCCATACCAGCCATCGTAAGAAATTTTTGTTTTTCCCGGTTTCCCCTGTTTGGTAGTAACCAGAACTACACCGTTGGCTGCACGAGAACCATAGATGGCTGCCGAAGCGGCGTCTTTCAATATGCTGATCGATTCAATATCCGCTGCGCTCATGTTGTTCAACGCATCATTTCCCGAAGGCAATCCGTCGACAATGTACAAGGGACGGGATTCTCCGTTGGTGCCGATACCGCGAATATTAACGATATAGCCCGCTCCCGGTTGCCCATTGTTTTGCATGATGCTCACGCCAGGCGTTTGACTTTGCAAAGCCGTAAAAACATTGGTGGTACTCAGTTTTTGAATGTTGTCGCCGCTCACCTGAACCGTAGCGCCTGTCACCAATGCTTTCTTTTGCATACCGTAACCAACGACTACCACTTCTTCCAGCGCTTTGGAATTTTCCTCCATTTGTACATCGTAAGCGTTTTTTCCGGCAGTCACCTTAAATGAAGCAGGAAGGAAACCAAGATAACTTACTTCAATCGTAGTATTAGGAGCTACGTCTAAAGTAAAAGCCCCATTCGCATCGGTTGCCGTACCATTGGTAGTTCCTTTTTCTACGACACTTGCACCAGCCAACGCCTCGCCCGACGGATCGGTTACTTTACCGCTAATTTTAACGGTTTGCTGTTGAGCTGTCGTCGTTTCTGCGGAACCGGTATTAGCCGCTAAGGCTAAGGGCATCACACTACATATAATCAGTAGCATAAAAGTCCGCAAGGATTTAAAAATTTTGAAAGCAAAAGCTTCCTTGTCTAACACTTTTTTTAATTGCATAATTGTTTCTTTAATTTTAGTTTAATTTAGGGCTAAATAAAAATTGTTCGCTTTTCAATTTGATTGAAATCAAATTGAAAAACAAGTTGTCTGAATTTTTAAAATAAGTTTTACTCATAGGCATGCTTTTTTTATAGATTTAACTTTAATATATTTTGTTTTTATAAATTTCCGAACGAACAAACTTGCCTTTCTCGTTTTTCGCATCGCTCCAAACGAGAACCGGCAAGCTGCTTACATTTAAAAAATAAAAATCGTGAAACAAAAAAAGAAGCTGTATCAAAAACAGGGCATCCTGCGTTAAACGCCGGAGGACAAATTTTTGATACAGCCTCGAAGTATATATTGGATAATTTTTGTGAATTACAGGGTATGTATAGGCAGGATATACAATGTGTGTGTGTGTGTTTGTTTAACAAAATATTCGACATAAACAAATAAAAATTGTTAAAAAAACGAAATTTGCCTCCGAAAAAATCAATATCCGGATTCAAATGTTTATTTTCCTTAATATTTCTGCTCATGAGGTCAGTGTTTTCTGTCGATTTTATATTTTCCGGCTGTAAAATTAATATAATTTAAATTAATAACAAAATATTTAACATAAATTTGCTGAATTTTTAAGTTTTAACATAAATAATTGAAATATTATATATGATATGTCAAAATATTGAAGAAAAGTCAGTCGTAACTGACGGCGCATTCAATGCGTAATTTTATAAATTAATTCCTTGAACAGATTCCCATCGGGAATGGAAGCATTGTTCACTCCTTTGGATTGGGCATCGCATTCACGAATTAAAGATATGATTTTCATAGTTTTATCGGGTTTATAGTTCTGAAGAGCCATCATATAATCGGTTATTTGTATATCGGCTCGAAAACCGAGAACAGCCATAAGATTGGGTTTGGATTTATTTTGTTCATAGTGGCAAATCATCAGGTTTGAAAAAAAACCGAAGAGATAGGGCAAAGTACGTAAAAGAGGATTATTTTTCGGGTTTTGTTCGTAGTAGCGGGCAATCCGGTTTGCTTTAAGAATATCTTTGTTAGCCAATGCTTTTTGTAATTCAAAATTATTATAATCTTTACTGATTCCGATATTCTGTTCGATTAATTCAGAAGATATTACCGGTTTTTCCTTTGGAAGTAAAAGAATTAATTTTTCTATCTCGTTGGTCAGTTTATTTAAATCGTTCCCCAAATAATCGGTCAACATTTGAGCGGATTTCATTTCGATTTTTACTTTTCGTTTGTTAAGGTAATTCGTAATAAAAGGCGGGATTTGGTTATCATATAATTTTTTGGATTCGAACACGGTTCCTATTTTAGCAATCTCTCCGGATAATTTTTTACGTCCATCCAATTTACCATGCTTGACATTAATCACCAGAATGGTTGAGAGTAGCGGTTGCTTGATATAATATGCCAAATCATCAATATTTTTCAACTCCTGCGCCTCTTTGACGACTACCAATTGTCGCTCCGCCATCATTGGAAATCGTTTGCAGGTATTGATAATCGTACTGACATTCGAGTCCATGCCATAAAAAATATATTGATTAAAATCGCGTTCGGAATCATCCAGCGCTTTTTCAATCAACAAATCGGTTAGTTGATCGATATAATACGCTTCTTCACCTTGAAAAAGATAAACAGGGAGAAAATTCCCCTTTAGAATATTCTCTTGCAGTTCTTCGAATCCCGTTTCTTTAGCCATAATCCATTACCATTCAAACCGAAGATGTTTTACCGTCTCATTATTATCAATGATGGTTTTTAACGATTCAATGCCGATTTGAACATGTTCTTCAGCAAAGTTTTGCGTCACTTGCAAATCGCTTTTTTCGGTTTTGATTCCTTCTGAAATCATCGGTTGATCGCTGACCAACAGTAAAGCCCCTGTCGGAATCTGATTGGCGAATCCTACCGTCAGCAGCGTCGCAGTCTCCATGTCTACGCCAATCGAACGGATTTTTCGAAGATAATCCTTGAAATCTTCATCGTATTCCCATACCCGCCGGTTGGTAGTGTAAATTGTTCCCGTCCAATAATCTTTGCCGTGATTGCGAACAATCGACGAAACGGCGCGCAACAAGCTGAAAGCAGGCAATGAAGGAACTTCTTTCGGAAAATAATCATCGGACGTGCCTTCGCCCCGAATGGCGGCAATCGGTAGAATATAATCGCCCAACGCATTTTTCTTTTTTAATCCGCCGCATTTTCCTAAAAATAATGCGGCTTTCGGTTTAATAGCGCTCAATAAATCCATGATTGTAGCCGCATTGGCAGAACCCATGCCGAAGTTGATAATCGTTATTCCTTCGGCTGAAGCATTCGGCATATTGGCGTCTTGCCCAAGAATCGGCGCCTTGTAATAATCGGCAAAAATCTCTACATATTTATTAAAATTAGTCAATAATATGTAAGGAGTAAAATCCTCAAGAGGTCTTTTAGTATAACGCGGCAACCAATTTTCAACTATGTCTTGTTTTGTCTTCATAATTATGTAATTTTGCAAAAGTAATAAAAAAAAGAATATGAAAAAAATGAAACCATTGAATCTTCCGGTCGTCGAATTAAGAATACAAAAACAAAACGGGAAAGACTATGTTTTTGACCGTTTACGAAAACAGTTCGTTCGCTTAACTCCGGAAGAGTTTGTTCGCCAGCAATTGGTTTCTTTTTTAATTGAATATAAAAGCTATCCTGCAGGAAGGATGGCAAACGAAGTTGAAATTACGCTGGGTAACGTTAAGAAACGATGCGACACGGTTTTGTATGACGATTATCTGCAACCGATAATGATCATCGAATATAAGTCGCCTTCTATTAGCGTCAGTCAGAGAACTTTTGACCAGATTGCCCGATATAATCTCACGCTGCAAGTACCGTGGTTAATCGTAAGCAATGGCATACAACATTTTTGCTGTCGTACAAATACGGAAAAGAAAACTTTTGTTTTTGAGAATGAAATCCCTGAATTTAAAAAATTAGGAATTGAATTTTACCTCAATTCCTAATTTCTTTTTGCCCGGCTAATTTTGTAAGCAGTACGTAGCAAAATTGATATTATTCACTGTCTCAGCCTGTTCTTTACATTATTTATTTGCAAGATAATTGTAATTGTATGAATCATTCAGTTGAGAAGTCATCGTTTCTACAAGATTATCATACTCGTTTTTATCCTTATTCCAAAAAAGCAACTCAACGGAGACTAAATTGTTTTCCAAATCTTTATTGTGAACGATACAATATTGAGGCGTCCAATTGCTTTTCCCGTAATCAGGATAGTATTCGCCTGTTTTATCGTTCTTTGCATACTTCGGATTCCAAACATATACTTCTTTTTTCAATAGATCCCCATTTTCGTCATAAGTATATTTTTCTTCCGATTCCTTTACTATCATTCCGGAATCTCCCGTTACATACTTGGTTGTTAAAACCACTTTATCATTTGCCTTTACTGTGAAATAAAACGGCACTTGCGCTTTTGTTACAAAACCATTCATCAAAAAGATGATAAATACAAAAGATACTGTTCTAAAAATTCTTGCTTTCATGACTGTAATAATTAATTTGTTATTTTTTTATTTTTTATTTTTTTTTGTTCTTTACTAATAAGCATACTATTTTTGTGCCAAACTTATAAATCACTAATAACTACACGATTATAATTTTACTTCTTTTCCAGTACTGTAAAATTTCTTTACATTGATGAAGTCAGTTCTCACAATATTCCGCTTTTCTTCACCGGAGCCGTACTTTCGTTATCGAGCGACGACTTTTTGATATTGACTTGCTTCCCGGAGCTAAAGCGGTAGTTTATCTGTAATATCATTAAGTTTTTCAACAAATCCAACCCTCCGCGTGAAAGCGAATAGTATCCAGTCGCCTCTGTATAGGAGTCTTGCGAATACTGAAGCCCATTTATCGGCGGTATATAAATGAGGGTGCAACTGAGCCGTTTCTTGAAAAAATTCTTTTGAATCATCGTCAAAAAAGCGTCATTTCCCCACATATTATATCCTTGTAGAGCAGGACTTTTAACAATCATTTTCTGAATACCGGCGCCTACTGCTCCATCTAACTTCGGCAAGCTGTAATATAAGAAAGAACTGAATTGAAAGCGCGAACGCTGAGAACTAACATCGGCATACGAAAGATGAACGTCCTCCAAATCCATCCAGTTTTGCCAGAACAGCGTTTTTGCGAGCGGATACGTGAAGTTCACCCTTAATCCGTAGGTTCTGTATTTATCCGCATTGACATTGCTTTGATAATACAAGCCGTTTTTTTCTTCCAAATATTGCTGGATATTGCTGTTGTCGAAGGCGATAAAAGGCTCAATGTTGAAGCGTTGAAGAATAGTAAACTGCAACGACGCTTCCTGATAATTCGACATTTTCAAATTGGGATTTCCAATCGACCACGTCAACGTATCCGTC
>Ga0123354_10011531_pt1 | contig 13669 bp, 11 predicted proteins | sample TergutLab28metaG_2_FD_97872 | JGI IMG/M metagenome (GOLD analysis project Ga0123354, IMG submission 97872) | Labiotermes labralis P4 segment gut microbial communities from Petit-Saut dam, French Guiana - Lab288 P4 | ecosystem: Host-associated > Arthropoda: Insects > Digestive system > Gut ... | reverse complement strand
GACTTCCACTACAGTTACTGCAGAGGGACTGCCACTATAGTTACTGCAGAGGGACTGCCACTACAGTTACTGCAGAGGGACTGCCACTGCAGTTACTGCATAGGGACTGCCACTTTAGTTACTGCAGAGGGACTGCCACTACAGTTACTGTAGAGGGACTGCCACTATAGTTACTGCAGAGGGACTGCCACTACAGTTACTGCAGAGGGACTGCCACTAAGTTACTGCAGAGGGACTGCCACTATAGTTACTTCAGAGGGACTGCCACTATAGTTACTGCAGAGGGACTGCCACTATAGTTACTGCAGAGGTACTGCCACGACAGTTACTGCAGAGGGACTGCCACTATAGTTACTGCAGAGGGACTGCCACTGCAGTTACTACAGAGGGACTGCCACTACAGTTACTGCAGAGGGACTGCCATTACAGTTACTGCATAGGGACTGCCACTATAGTTACTGCAGAGGGACTGCCACTACAGTTACTGCATAGGGACTGCCACTATAGTTACTGTAGAGGGACTGCCACTACAGTTACTGCAGAGGGACTGCCACTACAGTTACTGCAGAGGGACGCCACTATAGTTACTGCAGAGGGACTGCCACTATAGTTACTGCAGCGGGACTGCCACTTCTTTATCTTCCTTTCGATGAAGAAAGTGAGAAGCCGATGGGAATTCGCAGCAGTCTGTCAGTTAACATTTGCAGTTCGTTAGCTACCCTAAATGTACACAGTACTGCAGAACAGCGTAATGTAAAAAGCGTACTGCAGAATAGCATACCGCAGAACGTCATGCATCAAAATCTGGAACAAAAGTCTTACGATTCGTGTACTGTGCCGTAACGCCGTGTAATCTGCTAGACCAGTATTACGTTTCGCAGAAAGACGGCTGTCGCGTTCTCTTCTGGCCAGTCACACTTATCAGAATGCTTTCTCCTTCCCCGCCTCGCCTTGAACCGACGGCGAAAAGTACGATAAGCTGCGCCAAACAACGTGCGCTTTTAATCTAAAGACACACCAAAAGTTTCATCCTTATGTTTTACCAAAATTTTCCTGGTCTTGATGTACCAGCTGGTAGACGTTACACCAGATCAGGGCTGGACACGCCTAGCAAATGCAGCATACGGTTCCAGGCAACGAAACACTGCACGAAAGTGCGACTTTCTTACAAATAAATCGAAGGACGTCTTCGGCATGTTTCGCTGCACAACCTTGCCTGCCACCGGGATCTTTTCACACAGCAACGAGACTTGCGCAACTGCGACCACATAAGGTAAATGTTTTTTCTAGGCTCCTCGATCATGATGGTGGCGCTGCGATTGGTTTGTGGGCTTGCTTGTTGGGATCCACGCATGATTGGCACGCTAACTACAAGTGTCACTGTTTAGTAACGAAGCATGGCTACACTACAGCCGGTCTCCGCTTCGTCGAGAACTGCAAAATGCTGGTGACGAGATGTGCTACCCGCAAACAAAGGAACGTCATCTTGACCAAATTTTGTGCTTTGTGGTAAGAAAAAATCATTGCAATATCGACAGTGACGAGAAACACTCACAGTTCGCTGCTACAGCGGGTATGAATGGCTGGGTTCAGCGGTGACATGTAATGACAATTCGGCTCTCCATGTAGGAACCAGCAATTTACAAAAGTGCGTCATTATACGAACCCTTCGGAAAGACAGTCAAACCCGAAAACATAAATGAAAGTAGAAACGGTTGTTACAGAAACTCACGACAAATAAAAAGCTTCAATTTAATCGAGTTTACACAGCGGGTGTGTTGACGTTCGGCGTCGTCTGGTATCTGACGCCGTGTCGCTGGGTTGGTGTCTCCTGACGTTTCGAAAGAAAGCAGTCTCAAATTACAGTTATTTTCAGAGTATTACCCCCTACAAACAAACACCAAGCCCCGCCACCCAAATTCCCCAACTGGCTCGCAATACTTCTCTAACCTTCACCAACCGGAACAAGAGACTTGTGAATCTCCACCTGCCTTCAGCGTTTGGCACTCTTCTTAGACTGCTCTACTCTTGCGGATGAAGGCATTAAGGCTCCTTCGAAACGTCGAGCGGCCCAGCGTCATATCCAGACGACACGAATCCCCAATCAAATTTGACTAAGGAAGAACTAAAAGGCAAGAAGATAACGTGAATTTAAACTGCCCAAGCGTGCGGCTGACAGACACTTCTGTTGTGCATATCAGAATAATCGTGTGTATAAGGAACAGCCCGCACACGACGATAAGAACAAAGAAGCGGGTAGAAGTATCTACAGGGGGACGATGAAAAACACGCAGCCATATTGATCTTTCCGCCCAAATAAAAACCGGCACGCAAATCACAGCACCGTGAAGAAAGTGGAGCAGAACGACGTATGCATGCTCTCTAAGACAGAAAACGGAAGCCGCAGCACCCGCTGGTCTTATGGCTGCTTTCTTTGTTAGTACGACGCTAGCTACACAGCAGCTGAGGGAGTACCGCTGCAAAGACGTCGATGCTTGATTTGCACACCAGATACAGTGAACTTCTGAAAACACGTAAATCTGTCTTGAAGGCTTCCTTGTTTTGAAGAAATAAAAATTACAAAAAAACGCAGAAAGCGCTCGATATAAAACTGCCTCGACTGCACAGCCTACAGGCAACAGTCTGATGTGCCAGCAGACGGAATTCACACAACACTGTGAGTCTTAACTGACATCAAAATGAAGGAAACGCGAACGTTACAATCGATTTTGTTAAGAAAAACACTAACCCGAATTATATATAAAGCTGCAGTCCGTACCGCACAGTAAACACACTCCGTCTCGGTTATACAAACCAGTCAGTTAATGTTGTATAGGGAAATAATCGCTGTTTGTTCTGAGATTCACACAAAACACATAAACACACTGTGTGGGCTGAACGTAGAATTGTTGACTGTTAAACTGGCGGTACGTATAGTGACAACTGTGCGGTACATATAATGACCACTGTGCGGTACATACAGTGACCACTGTGCGGTACATATAGTGACCACTGGGCTTTAAAGGGTTAATTAAGGCTACGCGGCCGATCCGATAAACTCCAGGCACTAAAAGCACGGACAGTAAAGACAGACGGCAGCTGCAGGCTCACGGCGCACCACGATCCGGATCGAACAGCACCGACACAGAGCTAACCGCCTGAAGGTCAAAACTACGTTCCCACATAGCATAAAACACATTCCGTTTCTCTTATGAAGACCAATTTGTTAAACCTATTTATTTTACCTTATTCTCTGTATAATACGAAACACAAAAATACACCCAGCGGGCAAGAATGGCAACTCGCTGAGCGATGCTACAGGGTGACCAGTAAGAAACCCGAACGTTCAGTACTGTTTTCACAACAGACAACTATTTCACCCTAACCTGAGCCAGATTAATCTAGTCCACGCCCTGCCATTCTTTTTAAGAACCAAGTTCATATTACCTCCCATCTACGACTAGGTTTTCTATGTAGTCCTTTTCTTCAGGTTTCCCCACCAAAACCCCTTAGGCATTTCTTTCTCTCCCCGTACGTGCCACATGCCCCACCAATCTCATTCAATTTGATATCATTACCCGAATTTTGCAGCTCCTCTTAATGCATCCAAAGCTCAACGAATTAGCCTCAGCATTCAAAGCTGCAGTTGAAACAAGCAGCAGTGACACTGTGCTGTGCCAACTGAGCCACGGGGCAGAATCGAAACGGAAACATTCACCACGGCAGTTACGGCGTGTCAACACTCGCTTCCAATCCTAAGAAATTTCAGACGGGACATTTTAGCAAGGGAGATCGATATATATCGCCGCATGGAGCAGGTCGATAAGCAAACTTCCCTCCGACTTCCCCCGTATCTCGGATATCCAGCAGGCAGTCGGCTACAGTGCGTGATTTATGGGAGCAGAAAACAGTCAGAGGATGGCCATTTGAGAATAGCTTTCGAGCGCCTACAGGGCGAACCACAAACAGCACGCCGTTAGTTCATTTCAATAACAATTATAAACTCAGTCCCAGTATTACAGAAGACACACTGCATCCCATTACAAATACCAACAGACCAATGCTGTTTAGCAAAGTAGCCGCTATATATTGTTAGAATTACGTCACACACATAAATGTACTGTCGAACTTTAAAACATGTAGCACATGCACTGTTTCTAACTCATGAGAACGACTGTGACCTTGACAGGAAGGGGATTGTTCCTTATCACCAGGCTAAACTTGCGAGACAACAAATATTTGGGTCCTATCAACGCCCATCCCACTGCATCCGTCGCCCTACAGCGGTCACCAGTTATTAGGTGTTCAGTTTGCAACGAAAGTGGAGACCAGTTTATGTACATCTGCTACCAGACGGAGACACAATTGCGCTTCAACTCCACGCACTTTAGCTGGTCACAAACATCTGACAGAATGGCTCGTCCTGCGCCTACAGTGCCGATATTCAAATCGTTCTGCTGAGTCTACAAAAGCACTTAACTAATCTGAAAAGCTGATCTGGGGCACCAAGGTGTTCGGAACTGCACGCGAGCAGAAACCATACGAAATTAATAGACAGTGGGCAGCCCACTGTTGTACCGATTTTGACAGCGAAGTGCTGCAGTACCATGACTGAGTTGCTGACATCCTGCTTCTGACCATTACCAAGTCACGTGATACGGAGCGTCAGATTGCGATGCCGTAGGGACATCAGGCGTACATGTGGAGATGTGTGTGTGTGTGTGTGTGTGTGTGTGTATCTTCCAATGTTATACGCGATGACGCAAAAGCAAAAGGTGCAGCCACAGAAGACCGTGTGCACGACATGCGGCAAAGTTCTTCTCGTAGTTTGGCTGCGCACTGCTTGAAAGTGAGGGCTTAATTCCATACTCCAGCCGCTTTAACCGGTACACATTATAAACCAGCTGGGTGGGCTCTAGAGCCGGCCCGAAAGTAATGAAGGTGAGAAAAATCTGTTGCCCCTGCCGGAAACCGAACCCCGTAGCGCCAGCAACTGCAAAGTCGTTGGATTCGCAGATAATCTTAATTGGCATAGTACAGAAATGAGACTGTTACAGTAGGTAATGTGTTCCAGTGACCCAGGATGGAGCATGGATACGTACAAGTGAGGAATTTCTGGATGAAATAAGTAACTATCAGCTTGTCAAGAATAATGATTGTGTTCACTGAATTCGTTTAATTTACACTGCATTCAAATTCATTATACCACTGTACATGACGTCACATCAGAACCACTGTGAGAACCTCACAGCTAGCAAATCGTCATCATCCCGTTCAAACTGCCGGTTTCAGATACACTCACAGTCATTGCATGTAATACAACAGTACTACCAACTCGGAAAACGACACACACAGAAGAGGAGGGCGGAGCGTGTAGCATGCACGGGAAAGTGGGAAACTCACACAATTACAACTGGCAAAAGCTACGGAGGAGAGGCAACTCTTAGGAGACCTACGCGTAAGTTGGAAAATAATATTAAAATGTATCTTCAAGACGTATGGCGTGACGGGGTAGATTCTGGATTCACACGTTCCAAAGACAGGACAAAGAACCTTCAGCTTCCACAAAAATCGACATATTTCGAAACGCAACACATAAAACAAATGTTTCATTTTTTGTCAAGCTTCGTTAGCACAAATTCGGCCACTGCTGCTACGGCCCCAATTAATCCTTTAAAGACGAAATATAAGGCAAGTTGCTTGTATAATTACAGTTTCAGTCCGTACCGCGCAGTAAACACACCCCGTCTCGGTTATAAATACCAACCAGTTAATGCTGTATAGGGAAATAATCGCTGTTTGTTCTCTGATCCATATAAAGCATATAACCCAAATTACATTTGAATACCCAGTCCGTACCGCGCAGTAAACACACTCCGTCTTGGTTATACAAACCAGTCAGTTAATGCTGTATAGGGAAATAATTGCTGTTTGTTCTGAGATCCACACAAAACACATAAATACACTGTGTGGGCAGAACGTAGAATTACTGAATGTCAAACCTGGTGGTACATATAGTTACCACTGGGTTTTGAACGGTAAATATGACTTCAAGGTATGAAGGAACTGCGATTCTAACGTCACTCGTACAGTACGGTGACCAAGATAGCGCTGTGGATACACCGAGTGAGACCCCCTACTGCCCGTAGTGTGCAATATGTCATGTCCATAACCACAGTACGCTACACTGCACACAATGTCGCAGGCATTCAGATACGCAAATATACTAGAAGTGTGGCCTGAATATGTGCGTACAATCAAGAGAATTGTACAAACTGCCTTGAATCAAGGGTCTGTAAAGATTACACCGAGATATTATACACAATGTCATGGATTATACTGTGCACAGAGAAGAAAGTCGAAGACAAATATCTGATGAAAATTACGCCCTTCTTCACTGTAAGGCAACCTGTACAGAATCTGCGAAGACAGTTTCTGTTTTAAATGCAAAATTAAACAAAAATGCGGATTATGAAAAATACAAAGCATTTACGAGAAGAAAGCAGGCGGACGGTACAGTAGGGTACTGACGGAGAGGCACAATAGGTTGTTGACGACGATATTTGGGCCTAAGAGGAGAATCAGACAGAGGCTGCAGAACACTTTGCAACTACAGGCTGCACAACACTGTAACAACAGAACCTTCACAATTTCTCAGCATGTATCGTGGCATCAAATCAAAACAGAATGAGTTGGGGGGGGGGGGGCAAGGGGCTCCTACGGGGGGGAGGAGAAATACATACGGGACTTTGGCTGGGAAACCTGAAGAAAAATGACGACTTGGAAGACCCAGGCGAATGTGGGAGGATAATATTAAAATGGATATTGAAGTAAAGGATAGGGAGGTGTGGATAGAATTCATCTCGCTGGGTACAGGGGCACATGTTGACACTATAACGAATGTTCGGATACTGTACAACGTGAGGGCGTTGACTAGACGAGCAAGGATTGCCTTTTAAAGAAGAACTATGCTACATTATGTGCCTCTTCATAATCTCCAAGCGCACTGCTGCAATGGTCCAACGCTGGCAGGAGTTTGGACACTCCGAAGGTCAGGCGCCGGGCTCTTGTGTTACGGCCATTCACAGACAGCCATTTCCAGTTCCTCGTTATTCCGTAATTAGCTATGTGCCAGGTGTTGCTTCAGTAGTCCAAAATCAGTTCCTCCACTTGTGCTACGATCACAACCATCCTCGACGTGCTGGGCTCATCGGAGCGATCGTCATCTTGGTGTCCGTTCGGCCATATTCGAACACTCTGCGCCATTTTCTGACATCCTGCACTCTCATTACGTCATCACCGTACAGAAACACGTTTCGCCCACAAAACTCGAATCACATACAAACTCCGCAAGAACAGTTTCCCAATGTGTTACCATTGCACATCAACTGATCCTCTGACTGACACTTGTGCCATCTGTTGCGTGTTAGCCCTACTACAGGCGCTACTTTCTACCCTAAAGTAGAATGCTTGATTAGCACAAAAACTTACAGAGTGGTAAGGTATAATTATGGAATGCGCGTCGTGCGGGTTTCTGCTTTAAGAGGAAACACTGCGTTTACAGTGAGGCACCACATTAACAGAGCCGAACTGCACCATTCACAGGGTTACCACCTGCCTTCACAGCATTCTGAAAGTCTTCAGCGACTGGAGCGCATGGCTGCCACAAATCATCATAAATAACTTAAATGCAAATATCCCGGTACAGTAAATTGTCTGTCTCCATCAAACAGCATTAATAAGGATTCCCGTCTTCTGGTGTGTGACGCCATGTAGCAGGTCGAGTGGTTACCGACGTTTTGACGGAACGCGGGGTCTTCATATTCGAGATTAAAGCGGTCCAAGAATTCTTCTTGGTCCACTTGACCCTTGAGGATGTTAGCACCAGGTTCCTTCGCAACGTCGGGAGCCACTCGCCGGAACACTGAACCACACAGCTGTAAGCGCTCCAACACTTGTAGCCTTGTGCCGGCCTCACGCCATTTTAATCTCGGCCAGCCATGACGGGACTCACTCTCCAGATCAGGCAGTGGAGGTCCCGCCCAGAGGCAGCGTCTGCAATGCAGTAAATCGTGACGTCACTTCCTCTGTAGTAGCAGTCTGTCACGTGATTAACCTGGCGCTACGTCACGACCGGCGGTGCAATGTACTTGTGATGCAACACACGTTGCTTGGGTCTCCGACCGGGTCAATAAACTTTACAGCTCGGGTGGACGCCTGACCTTACAGGACAACGACAATTTAGGATGCTTATGTCGTGAAAATGGGCATGCGTACGTACGTACCTGACAGACTGTACGGCGTCACAGTTCGCCAAACAGTACTTCGATTAATGCCGACGCCAAACGCTCTGCTCACTTCCGTTTATGATACCAATCAGTGAACCGATGTGATGCAAATCGAAAAGGAAACTGACAATTCGGTACACAAGGCACCTTGGATAAATACGGCGCAAGCTGCACTCTCTTCGTATCACTGAGCCTCAGATACAGCCGACGAGAAAGACGACGTGTTTCCGCTTCTGCGCCCTGATGTGACGTCACTGCACGGTGGTGTGGCTGCAGACTCGGCCTTTCTGAGTAATCGGCTACATGCGTTTCGATGGTACACAGAGCCTCCGTCTTCATAGGTCAAGACGCAGGAAGAGGAAATGTATCGGTAAAATGCGACCGATTCAAAACTGCTCGACAGGGTTGGAGGGCTAATCATGGGGGTGTTACGTTCAGCTGTAACAGCTAGTTTTTTTTCTCTGTTTTGCTACCGCGGACCTAACAGAGAACAACCAAAGGCATTGTGAAATCTACTTCTTACCGCTGGCAACGTGCACCGCAGCCACTGCTGTCACAGCGACGTTCTGCCACTTTCTGGATGCCACTCCATTCCTCATCACCAGTGTTTTTCTACTTACGTGAGTCAAGTTGAATTTCTTACGTCGAGTGTCACTGCTACTTTAAAGATTCAGCTACTTCAGTATGCGGTGTGACGCCGAACGCAAAACACGGACACTTCTGTTCGTTGTCTAGCAGACCCACTCGCTCCCACTCACTAAAAAATGTGTCAGACCCTCACACTCCGACTTCAGCTGATCCTCACCAACCGCACAACAGCCTCTGTTCGCGCTTCTCCTCACGGCACGCATAAAAACGTTCATGCATGCCTGTGCTCACGTTGGGGTTTGAAAATCCTGAAAACATTTGTATCAGACCGCAAAAACCCAACACAGCACTGCAAACGATCACAACATGGAGTCCACACGATAATGAGCGGCTTCAAGAACAAGTTTAATGTGAATCATACTGAAGTATTCGGATCGTACCGCGCAGTAAACAAAATTCGTCTGCGTTATACAAACCAACGAGCTAACATACAACGCATCGCGCCATGTGGGTGGGGTACAGTTTAGTAACGTTAAACCTGCAGGCACGTTTCCGGCTGTCCTGCATGATATCACGTCATATTGGGTTTTATCGTATCTAATACCGTTAGTAAATTCCTGTCAGCTTGTTTGTAAAAAATGCAAACGCGTCAGCGGTCCTGTCACACGCGCGTTATCGGAGCAAGATGTGAGGTGAGTAGGTGTAACTGATCCCAAAATCGTTCTGTTTAGCGACGAAGCGCCGTTTCAGCTCAATGGATAGGCCTATGTGAACGCTGACAACAATAAGTATTGGTCCGTAGGTCCCACGCTGAGCCACCCACTGTAACGGAAGGTGTCAGTGTGACTAGGATTATTGGTCACATCTGTTCTTAAGACAAACTCCTACCGGTGTGTTACGTTCTGATACAAGTCTGCTATGACATCATGATTGGAATTAAACTCTATGCGCCACTTACGGAGTGTTTCTGATGACAGAAAAACAAGCAGAGATTGTGGCCTTCCCGATCACCGGACTTAGACTCGTGTGGTACTTACTTGTGGGCATGTCACAATCCTCGTACTGAAGACGATCTGAAAGGAAGCATGACGTATGTAGTGTCCGCAGTTTCACAAGCAGAAATTCTACGTTCAGCGAAACTAGCGCGTGTCCGAGCCAAGCGGAGCAACTTCCAGCATCTTCTTTACATAGGGTGAGCGGGAAAAGTAACATTACTGGCAGCACGCTTGACTGGAACGCGTGGACCCTAACGGCGGCCAGTGACAAATGATTTGGCAGATAGAATAGTGACCTTGTATGAACATAGTGATTAATGAACTGTAACTGCAGAATTCGATCTCAAACACGCGGATTTTAGGAAGAAAAATGTGTCTTATTATCTACTGGCACAAAGAAAGTCCGATTTTCGTTTGCAGGAGGCGTCTCAAGAGAACTTCTGTCCTTCGTATACCTTCTGCAGACTCATCAGTTACTTTTATTTGTGTTGGTGGTTTGGCGTGGGATCAAAACTGACCCACAATGTAACAATTTCTCACAATCAAAAGTAAACTAAAAGCTCCCTATTGGTTCCCCCTTTGTAACACAGACCAATCGGCACACTTTAGGGCAAAAAATCGCCAAAACAATTATCATACAAAAGGGCGACAGGCTCCAATAATCAAGCAGAGACCCCCCCCCCACCACCACCACCTCCGCATCATCTATCCTCCAACATCCAAAAGTTTATCATGACCCCCCCCCCTTCCCGCACCTAACCACTGCAGTACACCCAACACAGAGATGCCACTCAAACATACTGCACTTGACTGACAGTGACACAGCACAGTTCCGAAGGACACCGGTTTATGTCTTAACACAACTAACTAACTAACGATAAATGAACAGAAAACTCTGACCCTTCAGCAGCACTTTATGGATACGACCCGCGGCACACAATTTACTGCAGACAAACAACATACAGTCTGCCATTTTAACAGTTCATTATGTTGGTATTGTGGTTCAAATTGAACCTACAACTGACCGGTCACACAGTCACAGGGAACCAACACATCATTACTGGTTATTGTGGTGCTGGTTATCCTGCTGAGCCAAACAGGCGCTCGCAAAAATGAGCTTACCGTCTGTCTGTACAGTCTCTAACTTCAGTTTAGGTTACCCTGTACAGTCTGTAACCTCAGTTTAAGTTACCCTGTACATCTCTAGCCCCAGTTCAAGTTATCCTGTACATTCTCTAACCCCAGTTTAAGTACCGTCTCTGCAGAATGTCTACCTACCATGCAGCTGCTGTAGCACACCCACACGCCAGTTAACGCACCGCACTAACACAGCTAGCTACTTTACGCACATTTTTTGTTTCGGTACAGACAGTTTCAAACAGAGCTTAAAAGAGGCATCGGCCTGATGCTGATACAGCAGACATACATGAACTGCACACAGTGCATACAGTACACACAGCTGCAACACTTACAGCACTTCAGCACTTACCACGCAACAAACTAGAAGTGATTCATCTGAGGAGCGGCAGATGTTTGGAAACAATCAATTTCAATGAGTCCTGTTGCGCTAGACACCGGCACACCACACACCGATACTGCAATAATGTGTTCACAAGACATTTTACTATTCACTACCACAAAAGTTAAACTGCAACCCCATATCCTTCATACATCAGTGATCAGTAAAGATGGCTATAGCAAGCAGCCGCAGCATGTTGTGTGTGTGTCTGTGTGTGTGGTGTGTGTGTGTGTGTGTGGTGTTGTGTGTGTGTGGTGTATGTGTGGTGTGTGTGTGTGTGTGGTATGGTGTGTGTGTATGTGTGTGTGTGGTGTATGTGTGTTGTGTGTGTGTGTGTGTGTGTGTGTATGAGGAAAAATGAACTTTGTTGTGCAGTTTGTTGGTAACAAAACTTACTTATGCTCATATTTTTGGGTTCTCGCAGCGGTACAAAGACATGACGCCAAGGCAAGGGGTAATTTTGGTTCCAGACGTTTCGATACCACCGTGTCGAAAACTTGGGAACCAAGTACCTTGTGGTGTGACGTCACATACGTTAATGCTATACAAGTTTATTTATCTGTTTATTTAAAGACGCTGCCAGTAGCTTAGCTGCACCTTCAGTTTTATAGCGTCCAACAGTACGGCGACAATTGAAGGAAGCGGTCCTGCTCCAGTTCCAGACAGTACCGCGGCAGGTCCTGGACGGACTGACACAGTGCCACTACACTTCAGAATGTGTCAGATTAGAGCTGACTGAGGACAAAGCCGTGTAGAGCGGAGGTAACTTGTTTACGATTTACTCCGAAGATGAAGGCTGGACGCTTTTCCGAAAGTCAGCAAATTTATGCTAAACTACAGGGTGCCAAATTACAGCACACGACACTCCCAGCCACAGCAGTTTGCATCCAGGCCGGGGTTCGAACTACGCATCTCAGGAATCAGACCTGTCACCAATGTAGCTCTGCCCTATCACAAGGTCAAAACGACACAGCGTGTAAGGCCAAACGAGGGCTGCCGCATAATCAGACAGACACCAGTGGCGTATGATATTGATCGGCAAATTGCACATAAAGCAGGGATACACAAATCCGGGCGCCAGGGCACCGTGGAGAACAAAGTTTTGTATGGTGACGCCTACATTTGTGGATCCTCAGTTTGGAAATTCCTGCACGTCCCATTCTGACGCTTAGAAATTTTAGGGGCGCCTGGATTTTTGGAACAGATGTACACTCTGCTTCATCCCAAAAGTGAATATGGCTACGCTGAACCTATCAAACACAACTACCAATTTCTCACAAAATTACTCTCTTAGTGCTAAACTGTAGACAACACAAAAATGGATAAAACGGTTTAAATAATCAGCTGGCATTCGAACAATAAAACTGTCTCCAAATGTTTCAGAGCAAGATGTAACGAATTGACGGCAAACTGCCGAGGGTTACGTCAACTGAGATTTTGCACGGTAAAGTGGAATGGGGAAGTGGAACATGTGACGTCACTAGGGCAGCTTGCTAATTGTTCTGTGAAAATAAGTCCAGTGATAAATAAAAAAAAAACTGAAGCCAGTTTCACCCTATTTATAAACAATACAAAATGCCTGGCACCTCTCTGCGGACTGATTTCTTTGGAAGGGAAAACGCTTTAACTCAGAGCAAGCAGCCCTGACGTCACAACAACGAGCTGTCCGTACCATCCATAATCCTGTGTGAACAGCGCTTCTCCTTTCAGAGGGTTTCCGGAGGATCTAGTCCACAGGCAGCACCAAGCTGATTCCTACGCTGGACCAAATCCGTACTGTGCGCTGACTGCTGCTGAGACAATGGACCAGAACTTGGACAAAGGAGCACAACACATTACAAATGTACTGGCGTTTGTAATGTAACTGGAATTATAAACTGTCACATGACGCGCAACTTACATTAGCAATAAAGCAACGGAACAAACGCTAAGTAACCGTTATGGTATTTCCATCTTCAGTTTCCCGGACTGCTGCTGGCTACAAGTCCGTACGCATCCGGAAGGTTCTGCGACCGACCAACCGACCGACCGACCGACCGTCTCGACACCGGTTGGTTTTCTTGGTCGGGCTTTGTGTTGCAGCACATGTTGAGATGGTTCGGACATTGCAAGTTGCTACTGCTTGCTTCTCAGGCAGCCCTCCACATTTAAGGCCATCAAAATTAATTCCGAATATGTCCAAGGAGGAGGAAAGTTCAGCACAAAGGTTTATTATGTATGTGTGTGTGTGTGTGTGTGTGTATATATATATATATACACACACACACACACATATACAT
>Ga0123354_10011530_pt1 | contig 13670 bp, 11 predicted proteins | sample TergutLab28metaG_2_FD_97872 | JGI IMG/M metagenome (GOLD analysis project Ga0123354, IMG submission 97872) | Labiotermes labralis P4 segment gut microbial communities from Petit-Saut dam, French Guiana - Lab288 P4 | ecosystem: Host-associated > Arthropoda: Insects > Digestive system > Gut ... | reverse complement strand
TCTCAGTCATAAAAACCAGTCAGTCAATGCTGTATAGGGAAATAATCGCTGTTTGTTCTCAGATCCACACAAAACACATAAATACACTGTGTGGGCAGAACGTAGAATTGCTGAATGTTAAACCTGATGGTACATATAGTGACCGCTGGGCTTTGAAGGGTTACCGTTCATGCTTTCTTATTGCAACGGATGTTCCTGACTATTCTTACATTGAACACAAAGCAGTATGGTCCTCCTCTTACAGGTGTCTGAAAGAAGTGGGCTTTAAACTTATGAATACAAATTCGACAGTCGCCTCGCAGTTTCCCAGCGATGTGCCACGTAATCACAAATTCACGCAGTTCGTGTGGATCACGCACGTGCAGTGTATCACGTGAAGTAACCATGTCTGTACTTTAGCCCTGTTGGCGCAGTAGTTCAGGAGTCTCGGCTAACGAAGCGAATATTTTTTTTTCAGACTAAAATATTCAGGCAGGCCGCATGCTGGAGGCCCCAGTCTATGATGCATCAGTTTACGATGTTGTAGCAGATATTACAGCTGTCTGTTATTATCGACGGTACGTAACCAATTCTTCGTGCAGTTTCTCATTCAGAAGTAATTAGGGATGCACTGAGTATAATCGCAAAATTTGAGAACTTCATCTTTCGTGATGACTCACTGTAATAACACTTTCGCCAACCCTCTGATCGGTTCCGGCGAGTCGTGATGAAACCTCGTATGAGGCTAATGGCTAAACCCCAGTCTGTTGTTCCTGTGAAGGTCACTCTCAGCTCAGTCTTCCAGTAAGTGCGGTTAACTGCTTTTGTGTTGTGTGTAATGAGATTCTCCTTCCACCATGTAATGTATTTTGTGCATACAAAAGTGTAAGTATTCTTGTTTCAAAATAATTACCAACACGATGACACTTATGGACTATCCTTTATTTCAGGGGTAGTCGTCATTCACTCTACATGTTTCGAGCTTCAGGGAGCTCATCATCAGGAGTTCACTTTTTTACTGTACAGTCAGCCTCTGGCATACTGTATACTGTAACATGTAATGTTTATCTTTGGTTATTTCTAAAACATAGTTTGACTATCACAATTTTATAAAAGATTTATTAAAAACTAAATACCTTCTGTGGTTAAAAGTTGTACAGGGAAAAATGGACTCCTGATGATGAGCTTCCCGAAAGCTCGAAACATGTAGAGAGTGAATGACGACTACCCCAGAAATAAAGGATAGTCCATAAGTGTCATCGTGTTGGTTATTATTTTGAAACAATTATAATGATGCACGGAACAATGAATGTAAAATGTAGATATTTTATTTTAAAAAAAACCCCGTCTTTCGTTCTTTATCGTGCTGTTTGATGCCAGTTCAAGCTTTTATTGCTGGTGTTTCAAGAATTATTGGAACCAACCAATCGTGTCTGCACTGGCTGTGTTTTCCGATATTCGTGACGGTTCTGTCAGTAGTATTTGATCCCGAACGTCGAGCACACCGTGCATTTGTTGCAAGTAACACTGTGACACCTGTGCTGCAGGTACACTCATTTCACTTCTCAACTCGTTTATTACTTAACTTACTTACCCACTCCATGCAGCGGAGTCTTTCTTGTGGAAGCTGACCGGTTTTCAGCTAGTCAAGAAATTCCCCTCATTTCATGGAACCCGAAGGTTCATTACTGCATTCACAAGTGCCCGCCACCTATCCCTATCGTGAGCCAGCTTGATCCAGTCTTTACCCCCCACATCCCAATTCCTGAAGATCCATCTTAATATTATCCTCCCATTTACGCCTGGATTTCCCTCAGGTTTCCCCACCAAAACCCTGTATACACGTCTTCTCTCCCCCATACGCGCTAAATGGCTCGCCTATCTAATTTTTCTCGATTTTATCACCCGAACAATATTGGGTTTTAATTCCTGTCTTATTTTCGGAGTTGATGGAATGGTGACATATCAGTGTGTCAGTGCGCTTGTTTTGCGTATAGCCGACCATAACATCAACAGGCCCTGATGTCATACAGCCAATATTTATTTCTGCTTCAGGATGATGCAGAGCGAAGCACAAATGAAATGCAATTTCAAAGAGTCGGTATTTATAAAACGCGTCACCAGTACTTGCGGTACTTCCTTCTCATCTCGATTCTCTTTCAGCAGTTTCCCTCTTCTAGAGCTTGTTCAGAGAAACTAGGCAGCGTGTCTGTGTTTGAAGAACGCGTGTTATTGCAACTGTGTTATTCTGAAGCGAGAAGAACTCGGGAAAAGCCGACGTTTTCTGTCGGGAATTCCCCGCGCCCCGCGCCTGACGCTAATGAGCGTGACGTAGAATTGTGCGCAGGGTGCTGGAGAAGTGGCGCAGCGGCCCCTTGTTCTCGGTTCGCATCCCTGCGCGGTCAGGCGTCATGAGTACAGTCAAGGCAAAAACAAATGTTTTTATGTCACATTCGGTTGGTTTACCTGACTTCAGACATGATGAGGTCTCACGAATAAAATATTTTATGGTGTTGGGAGGTCATGTGGAATGTGACGTAGCTTAATTTTATGGGAGGTTGTAGCCGTTTCGGAGGAGAGTAATGCCTTCACTTTCAGGGAGAGGCAGTCCACGAAAATATTCATTTATTGAACTTGGTCTTCTGCTCTTAGCGAATGTCGAGTAACATACGTTAGACTTTTTGAGTTTTGTTTAGAGACTATTAAATTAGTTCAGGTTACTTAGTGTATAATGAGATGTGCTTTAGTGGATGTTGCATTGGACAGAACGAGGAAGTGAGCGGTCGTGACCTACTAAGAGGTACTATTGAGGCATTTGTTTGGAACGACTGAGGATAAGCAAGTAAATCATCAATCAAAATAATCGGTCTGCGAAGTGAGATTTGAACCCTGATCATTAAGGTACATGCAGTAGGAGAGCTAACTACATCGGCAGAGGAGTTAATAGCTGTGGTCAGCTGTGGATGTGTGAACATGAAAAGGCGTTGTGTTCGTAGTATGGCTGAAACTGTGTGTTTGGATTTAAGCACAGTGTCGTGAGATGCGTGGGCAAGGTGGTGATGTAGCACTAGCTGTGTTCGACATACAGCAAAGAGTCGTGAGATGTGTGCACAGCCTGTTGTTGTAGCACTAGCTCTGCTCGACCCACAGCAGAGTATCGTGAGTTGTGTGCACAGCCTGGTGTTGCTGTAGCACTAGTTGTGTTCGACATAGAGCACAGTGTCATGAGATGTGTGTACAGCCTGGTGATGTAGCACTAGCTTTGTTTGACATACAGCACAGTGTCGTGAGATGTGTTCACAGCCTGGTGATGTAGCACTAGCTTTGTTTGACATACAGCACAGTGTCGTGAGATGTGTTCACAGCCTGGTGATGTAGCACTAGCTTTGTTTGACATACAGCACAGTGTCGTGTGATGTGTGTACAGCCTGGTGATGTAGCACTAGCTTTGTTTGACATACAGCACAGTGTCGTGAGATGTGTGTACAGCCTGGTGATGTAGCACTAGCTTTGTTTGACATACAGCACAGTGTCGTGAGATGTGTGTACAGCCTGGTGATGTAGCACTAGCTTTGTTTGACATAGAGCACAGTGTCGTGAGATGTGTGTACAGCCTGGTGATGTAGCACTAGCTTTGTTTGACATACAGCACAGTGTCGTGAGATGTGTTCACAGCCTGGTGTTGCTGTAGCACTAGTTGTGTTCGACATACAGCACAGAGTCGTGAGATATGTGTACAGTCTGGTGTTGCTGTAACACTGACTGTGTTTGACATACAGCACAGTGTCGCGAGATATGTGTACAGCCTCGTGTTGCTGTAGCACTGGCTGTGTTAGACATACAGCACAGTGTCGCGAGATATGTGCACAGCCTCGTGTTGCTGTAGCACTGGCAGTGTTAGACATACAGCACAGTGTTGCGAGATATGTGCACAGCCTCGTGTTGCTGTAGCACTGGCTGTGTTAGACATACAGCACAGTTTTGCGAGATGTTCACAGCCTGGTGTTGCTGTAGCACCGGCTGTGTTAGACATACAGCAGAGTATCGTGAGATGTGTGCACAGCCTGGTGTTACTGTAGCACTGTCTGTGTTCGACATACAATAACCAAATTGTTTTCTCGCTGCCTACTGATAAAGGAAACCTATGTGACGCAGACCATTCGAATTTTCGAGCCCATAGCCTAGTCACAATTTCGTGGTTGTGCAGGTCTTGTGAAGGACTATGAACAAGAATGACTCTAGTTACTTCTCCTCTCAGCAGATGTCACTATCAACTTCTTTTCCTCTGCACACCTGGAGATATCTCCATCAGCACATCAACAGTCCTACAGAGGCCGTAGCCCACTCTAATGCCCTCCGTTAAGTGTCTCGCGCCTCTCTTCAGCAGTGCCACTTTGGCCATCTTCTTTACTACCGTAATTAATGTCTGGAACGGCCCCAGTGTAGGACAGTGGCTTATTGCCGATAATCTGAGTAATTAACCTACTTAATGCACAAATTCTTCTTTTATAATAAGTCTATTATATGCCTCTACATGTTTCGAGCACTATGTGCTCATCGTCAGGAGGTCAAAATTCTATTATACAACATCTGATATCATCACACCTGTAGGTGGCCGTCCGGTGCACATGTTGAGAGAGGAGTCCCCTCTCAACATGTGCACGGGACGGCCACATACAGGTGTGATGATAAGAGATGCTGTATAACACAATTTTGACCTCCTGACGATGAGCACATAGTGCTCGAAATATGTAGAGGCATATAATAGACTTATTATAAAAGAAGAATTTGTACATTAAATTGGTTAAATACTAAGATTATACTGAGATGCACGGTCAGCAAAACATCAAAATTATTGTCGATAGTGCAAAGGAAATGAAATATTGACACACAGGTTTATATAAAGGACAAGTGTAAATGACCGAAGGAAATATTGAACACGAGAAAGTAAGGAAAAAAGGAAGTGACGTAGAGAAGGCAAAGTAAGAACTGAATCAATAAACTGAAATGAAACTTGTGTTCCCTTTGTGCAGCACTGAGTATTATTTGCGTGACGTGTTTTATAAAATTATTGTGTTAGAATTAATTTGGGATGTTGCAGTGGGCTGATAGTGGAAATGAAACTGACTGAATATGAAATGTAACTTTTATCTTAATCAGAAGTGAAATAATGACGAATGGAAATTTGGTTTGAAGACGAAATGAGGAGATGAGAGGGTTAAAGAACAGCTTGTTATTGTGAGATGTGAGCCGTGTAGACTGATATGTATTTACCGACGTTTCGAAGAAATATGCCCCGTATATGAGGTAGAAAAGCCCCACAGCTTACCAGCGGGCCTTTCTGTACTGAAGATGGGGTCAAGGGGTTACTCCGAAACCTGCTTATGTTTCCATCACTCTGCTTGATGTTATAGTCCAAAAGACGCAGCGTACAGGCCGCTGTCTGGGGAGACTCAAGTCTGTCCTTGTTAGGGGGCGTTCTGTAAGAAGAAAGGACAGAACTTTTTCGTGGTTACGCTATGGCGCTTCATCGGGTTGCGAGAGCGGAGAAGGACTGCAGCCGTTGAGAGTGGTTGTGATTGTATTAAATAAGCGGTCATGGACAGCCAACAAGGAGTGGTACTGCGGATTGCGGATTTTTAGCAAGGGCTACCAAACTTGCAGATTAAAATCATGTTAGAGGAGGCACAGAGAACCTCTGAACTGGTGGGCTGTGACGAAATTGCAGCTCGGTGAAGGCGTGGAATTGAGTGATCAACTACGCAACTGACTAATTCTGAAGAAGCAGTTCGCTTTGCGGTGTTAGTTACTGATTATTTTACGCAAGACGGGCCTTGTATAAATTAGTTGATAATTTAGAGGTTTAGGCCTTCCTGTTCTACGGTAACAGACGGCAGACTATATTGTTATAAGCTGTTGTGGGATATTGTTTTAGGCTCTTATAAGACACTAATTTATGGTATATACTAGTATGGTTTGTCGGCATTAAGGTTTTTCTCGTCTGCTGAGATTGTGGTTTCGAATCCCCCCGGGGGCACGGATGTTTGTCTGTTGTGAGTGTTGTCGGCTCCCACTGGACGAATTTTCATGAAAATTGATATTTGAATTTTTTCGAAAATATGTCGAGAAAATTCACTTTTTATTAAAATCTGACAAGACTAGCGCCTACTTTACGTGAAGACCAAAATGCATTTTTGATCACATCTCTCTCATTTCTTCTTATAATGAGAATGTTTCAGACAAATGTCGTAGAGAAAATAAAAACACATTTTGGGTTTAGTAGCTTTGTTTCGAAAATCGTGTCGTTTGTGAGATGTAGTGGAAAAATATTGTAGAGCCGTACAGGCCTCTGATGACAATGTGGCGCATGCGCATTGCATGCTGGGTACCTAAAGTTACAAACGCACACTCAGAATTTGTAATACTTATTGCTTTTCAACTACAATAATGGTTGCAAGAACGGGTCTCCTGTCTTGTCGTAACCGAGACGAGGTGTTTACTGCACGGTACGAACTGAATTTTTATAATATATTTCAGTATAATCGCAGAGTTTGGACGTATGACGTGCAGGGCGGGGGTGGGGGAGATGTGTCAAACTGCTTAGTGTGTTGTATTCTTCTGGAAAACTTGTGTTCAAGACCTTTTTCTCTCCTGTCAGTATTTATCCATTTACGCTCGAGATGTCCACCTGGGCGCGTGAACTTTATGTCTTTGTGTACAGCACCTCTCACTGTGGGCCGATTTCGAACACAGCTAAATATGTCAATAAAGTTCATGTAAACTCCCAAATTTAAAATGTTTTGAAATCTTTTCGCCCTCTCTCCAGTGGGTGCATTCGGACAGACATACAGATATCGCGCAAGTGCGATTTCAGGGTTCCACCTCGGTGTCAATTACACAGTATTTGACGTCTTTTGGGATTTTAAGCAGAGCAGAACGGTACTTTCTTACCGACGTTTCGGAGTGAACTATCGTTTCAGTCTTAAAGAGTGGAGATTAGACCTATAGACTGTCTCGAAATGTCGGTAGGAAACTACCATTCTACTCTGCGCAAAATCGAACGACATTTCAGATATCGTGAAGCCAAAGAACAAATTACTGCAAACGTTTTTGCGCAAACCTATGAAGAAGGCCGGAAGTCAGAATCCAGCGACGTACTGGCGCTGATGTTCTGACAGAAGGCCGTTCCTGTGATTCCCCTCTCGCTCAATACGATATTTGGAAATCGATTGTGCTTCCCTGACATTCGGTTCAGATACGATTATGGTCCGATGTGTGGTGTCTAGTTGATTTGTGTTCTCCACCTACATAATGTGGCTTATTGTTCTTCACAGACACGAAACTTCTGAAACAGAGGTACAGCAGTGCACAAATGACAAGTGGTGAAGTTGGGAATAACTTTGCTCTGAACTGTACTTGGAGGGTAGCTTCCCCTGTATCAGTGTACTGAGGGGTGAGTTCATACAAAGAGGGTTGCCACGTGCCTCCCCATACAAGCCACCCCTCCGTACTACGGCTCATGTTCAACGACGTTCCTCTGTTGCAATTGGGCTTACGGGGACGTTCCCCGTGGCAGAAGTTGCAGGAGACAGGCCAGGCCAGGCCACTGGTTGTCAGAAGCAGCGGGGAAGCTGCCACTGCCCTGGTTTAAGTTCAACTCTTTCGCAAAGACAAGTGGAAAGAAATGCTCCTGTCTGTCTGCGTTTAGCAGGAAGTGAATGCGGATTGTATTGAAATGTCTGAGTCGTAACGCGCAGTGAACACACTCCGTCTCTATTACAGAAACCGGCCGGTTAACATTCTGTACGGAAATAATCACAGTTCTTACTGAGTCCGGGAAAATAGAGGGTTTCAGAACATCAAGTGTGTTGTTTAACGACGCTCTCCCTTGCTAAGATTATACTGTAAAGTGATGGTGGTAGACAGGAATTTAGCACTAGAATGATACTGACAGGGAGAACGGAAGTTCTGGGGGAGATATTATTATTATTATTATTATTATTACCATCATCATGTCTCTTGATACACGCCTTTTCTTCCTGCCATGTCTCCTGAACCAACGGCGATTTCCACCGCACAGGCTTCCATTTTCAGACTGCAGCACTTTCTGCATTATGTGTGATGTTCCCAGTACAGCTGTCTTTTGTAGTGAGTCTACTGAATGTTTTTCTGTTATAGTTTGAAATTTTTTCCTTAAACCCCTTGTTACTATTCCGGTGGCTCCATTTATTACCGCTATAATCTTACATTTCAGATTCCACATTCGTTGTATGTCTATACACAAACTCTCGCATTTTAGCTTATATTATTATTATTATAGTGATATATAAAGGGGAAAAGATATTTAAATGAAATAAGTGTAAAAAAGGAATATGCCTACATCAATTATTTTCAAAGCTGCATAGTTATTTTTCTACAAAATCACCACGGATCAGTTCTTCAACGCGATCTTGATTAAGCTGATCACCTGCAGTCACAGGCCTTCCACTTCGTGTTTTGTCACTCAAATCTGCTTGCACCAATTCTCCATCTTTGAACCGCCTTGCCCAGCGTCTTACTGTACTCACATCAACACACCGATCACCACAAACGGCTTGCATTCTCATGTGAGTTTCAATTGTAGGAACTTTTTCCGCAGTTAGGAATTCAATAACAGCACGCTGTTTGAACCGAAAGTCTGAAAACTCTTCCATTTCGATGTGCACTGGGTGAGGACTGTAAGCATCTGTGTGTTCAAGGTGAAGTACGATGGAAGAGAGATACCATGCGACTACACAGAACCGGTTTTATCCTGATATGTCTAACGTAAATAAAAATATTACAGTGGAGGCAAAACTTATCAGCCCACCTACGTGTGTGTGTGTGTGTGTGTGTGTATGTATATATATATATATATATATATATATTGCACAGCAGCTATTTTAAATCTGCGTGGTCAATTCCACTGGAAGATGACACTGTGTGGCCTACCTTATATGCACCACGTGATATCTCTTTGTATAAACAAATCTCGCTGAAATGGTATAAAAACCGAACAATTGTCGCTTATACACTCGTTGTTATTTCATACAAGGAGAGTAAATGATACATACTCGTATGTCGTCGTGCACAATTGATCATCTCACATTACAACATGTTTCGGCTTTAATAACGTTCTTATTCAGGTGCTACCCGTTGAACACAACTTGAAGAAGAGTACAATTTTGCAGCCATCTTATCGAGATCTTATTTCATCTTGACGTGCTGCCAATTAAATAAAGATCGTCCTCCAGTTGTTTTTAAGTGGCGCTGCTTGTTTATGACTGTTATTGTACGGAGTGACCATTAATTATGAAGGGCGGCGTAGGTATCTTTTACTGTCATTGGTCGAATGTTTTGGACGGGGAATTTAAAACAGCAAATTTTACAAATCATATGTATGTTGCTGGTCTTTCGTTGTGCAACGTTTGTTGCTGTTTGGGCCACAAAAATAGAGACAAATTTAGGCATTGTTTGCGGTCTGTCCGAAAAGACAGTACGTATTGCGCACTGTGTTCCATCTACCCAAACCCCTTTGCTTATCGAGCCTGTGTCTTCCCTTTTAAATCCTAAGGGGTGGGGGTGGGAATGTACAGGCGAAGGTAAAATTTTTACTTCCTTTAAACATTCAGCCATGGAGTCAGAGAGCGGACAAGTGGAAGTACGCTGCGCTAATTCTAAACTTGTGTAATGGAGTGAGCTGATGTGTCGGGTTCAGGCTTCGACAGGTGTTGGCGATGTGGAGAAGACAATGTACTGTGCCACTTGCGAAAATCTAACGGCTATTTCCCAGTCTAATCACTATAATACCTGAGCTATCATTGCTACTGTAGCCCTAAGTGGGACGCAAGAAACACGTACAAAATATTGGTGAAGAATTCTACTTCGGTAGAGACCTTGGAACACCGGAAGGGACATGGGTAGGCAATACTACGTATTTACCTTATAAGTGCGGAAGTTTTTTTTTTAAATTTTATGTAAAGACCCAGTCCGTACCGCGCAGTGAACACTCCGTTTAGGTTAAAAAGTTAATGCTGTATAGGGAAATAAGCGCTGTTAGTTCTCAGAACCACACGAAGCACATAAATACAGTGTGTGGGCAGAACGTAGAATTGCTGAATGTTAAATCTGGCTGTGCATATAGTGACCGCTGGGCTTTAGAGGGTTAATATGGACAATAGGGAGGCGTTGAAACTTTGGGGTTTATTGCAAGAGGACAAATCTAGAGGATTTGCAGAGTCATTTGTGTTCTTAATGAAGGAAAGATAAAGCTGTCGTGTATATACAGGGTGTTTTATGAGGGATCTGCCGTACTTCGTGAAAACGTTCCTTACGTTAATTTACATTGGTATAACCAAACATGTCTATATCCGCAGCTGAACCGTTACGGAGAAAATTACGCGAGAAAAAAAATGCTATATTCTTGCGATGCCACGTGCTGTAACTGTGTACCCTGCCGTTTTTCCGTACACTGTGCAGTCCGTCCTTGAGACCATATCCAAGCCAAGTTATACGGAGGCCAGTTCACGCGTGGATTCCTAAGGGCGTTGTTTTTATGAAACCAATACAAGTGTTTCTAGCTTAATGTCAGTATGTCACTCACATGTTAATTAGATGTTAAGTACACGTGTTAACCTTAGAGGAACTTAACATCCCGCCTAATTTTAATATAAGATATATTCGGTAACCAACAAACGGGTAACAATTGTCAGTCTTTTTCCGTAAGCGTTCAATTCGGGATACAGGCACATCTATTATGATACTGAATAATGTACCTCAGGACAACTGTTTTATTATACAAGGTAGTTGTATAGGCTACATGTTTCGACTTATGGAACAGTCATCTTCAGGCCTATTTAGCAAGTTAAGTCACAAGATGCTGTGTACACATTGGGATCCCAGTGTGTTAACATCAATAAAATACATGAAATCAGATCAATTCCTTATGCAACTGTTCTGATTTTATGTATTTTATTGATGTTAACACACTGGGATCCCAATGTGTACACAGCATCTTGTGACTTAACCTGCTAAATAGGCCTGAAGATGACTGTTCAATAAGTCCAAACATGTAACCTATATAACTACCTTGTATAATGATTAGTTGCGCTGACGTACCTTATTTAGTATCATAATACGTATCCTAGCACATCGTGATGCCTTCCTTCAAAAAACAGGCACATCTCTTATATCGATGTAAGTTAATGTAACGAATATTCTCCCAATGTCTGGCAGATTGCCACTGAAACACCCTGTGTATCGATTGCTGTCATGTCCCGTTGTGTTGTGAAGTTTTCTTGTCGCAAACAAATATCTGATATCTGAAAACACAGAGGCAATATTGCTGTCATTAGTTGATTCATGAATTTCTTGACACTACTAGTAGTACAAATAATAAATTTGTAGCAATGAATGTAGGGACGGTCGAGCAGTTCTGCTAAAGGAGACTGAATGCCGGCAGGTGTCTATAATGGAACGTATAAGAACCGCCTTCCGGGCGCAGGAATGCGTTTTTCGTTTGCTCCACTCGCAGTAGGACTGAATGCTGGAGATTCCAGACGAACAGAAGTGGTCTTCAGTCCACTGCACCACGATATGTATCTTCGCTAACTTCACACTTCGCTGGAAATCGCTGACAGAACCTCTTTCTTTCTCGTTTGTGGCCAGTGCCTCTGATACATGCTTCAGTGGTTACGTATTGACCGCTTGTAAAGTCGCGAAGGCTCTGAATTGGCTTTTATGCGTATTCTGCGAGGTATATATTAACCTTTTGTATTAAAATGAAGGCTGCGCTTCCCTGTTGCGTCACCAGGACAACAATGGCAGCCAGCTGAGAGGGATGACGTCATACTGTGCGAAGTAAATTAGGAGGGTCCAGTTTACAGATGATAGCAAAAGTTGTTGTTGTTTGGATGGGTAAGGAACGTGTCAGCATGATGTTACGCGCGCAGCTCCTTGTTTGCCTTTTGTTGCTGTTTCATTACACTGTCTGACCCTTCATACTGCGGGAAATCCGTGACGAATCTTCTTCTTAATCATTCCAAATACTGAAATAGAACTTAAGATATCGCAAAATAATTTTGCACTGTAGGCCAATGCAAGCGGTGTTGCAGTTGGTTGAGGCACTGCGCTACAAGTCGTAGGGTCGCGGGTTCGATTCCTGATGGTGTCATTGTAATTTTGTACTAACATAATCCTTCCGGTCGCACTATGGCCCTGGGATCGACTCATCCTCTAATAGACATGAGAACCAGGAATATTTCTTGGGGGTAAAGAAAGCCGGCGCGTAGGGCTAACAGCCTTACCACCTTCATGTGCCGATTGTCTAGAAATCTGGGAGCCCAAAACCTCCTGGAACCCTCAAGGCCTGTCCAGGGTTGTACATGGATTGATTTTTTTTTTAATGTCGGCCTATAACTCACGAATCTGAAATATCGTCGTTATAAATAAAAAAACGATTCCTGGACAGGCCCAGAGGGTTCCAGAAGGTTTGAGGCTCCCAGATTTCAAGACAATCGACTCATGAAGGTGGTAAGGTTGTAAGCCCTACGCACCGACCGCCTTTACTCCAAGAATATATTCCTGATACTCATTTATGTTAGAGACTGAGTCAACCCCAGGGCTATAGTGCTACCGGAAGGATTATGTCAATGAAAAATTTCAATGACACCATCGAGAATCGAACGCGCGACCTTCCAGTTTGTAGCGCAGTGCCTCAACCAAATGCGCCATCTGCAAGTAAAGGTTGTCTCTGTCACTGTAAACGCCCTAACACCTTCTGTAAGCTACATTAGGAGCAGCCGTTGCTCGCCCGGACTGTGGTCGCTCTTCGGCGGCAGAGTGGCTATCACAGCGCTGTCGGCGAATATCCGAGCCTGCTGACATGTGCATGCTGTGCCATCGGGTTTGCAGTTGCCGACCGTCTGAAATGTCTTGGTGTCTTCGTCTTTGGGGTCCAGCATTCTAAGGCTCTGCTATCCTTCGAACCGTCGGTAACTCTACATCCAACGACACAGCGTAACGTTCATCACACCACGGAGCAGCCACATTGAAGGAAAGAGTAACATATAAACTGCTTTCGGAAAGAGGATCAAGTTGCACCAGAAAGAGTATATGAGGGCAACACTTGCATGTCGTCGATGAAACAGCCATGGTGTGCCAAGTACCTGCGTCATATCAAATTGAACAGAAACGAGTAGCACAAATTTTTTACTTGTTAATGAATGCTGCGACATGTTTCAGCCTTAGCTTTAGGGCATCTTCAGGGAGCTCGTACGTTTTTTCAGCACGTGTGCGGTTTGTGTCTCAACTTCTGTGGTAGGAATAATAATAATAATTATTATTATTATTTTTTTTAGATTATTAAGATTAAATGTTACAGTTCTTACAATCAGCTTGAAGTTAAAATATATTTAAATAAAGTTCAGCTCCACATGCTAAAACACTTACGAGTTCCCTGAAGATGGCCAACAGCTACGGCCGAAACATGTCGCACAATTAATTAACGAATAAATAAAATATTGCGTAACAAGTTGTTAAATGTTGTGTATGTAATAAAGTTGCACAGTGCCGGTGCAGGTGGCCGCGCGGTCTAAGGCGTGGGTCTGCCGGTGCAGGTGGCCGCGCGGTCTAAGGCGTGGGTCTGCCGGTGCAGGTGGCCGCGCGGTCTAAGG
>Ga0123354_10011529_pt1 | contig 13671 bp, 7 predicted proteins | sample TergutLab28metaG_2_FD_97872 | JGI IMG/M metagenome (GOLD analysis project Ga0123354, IMG submission 97872) | Labiotermes labralis P4 segment gut microbial communities from Petit-Saut dam, French Guiana - Lab288 P4 | ecosystem: Host-associated > Arthropoda: Insects > Digestive system > Gut ... | reverse complement strand
TTACAATAGAGTAATGGGCGACAACAGCACCTAGTTTCCATTACAATAGAGTAATGGGCGACAACAGCACCTAGTTTCCATTACAATAGAGTAATGGGCGACAACAGCACCTAGTTTCCATTACAATAGAGTAATGGGCGACAACAGCACCTAGCTGTCCGTTACAGTACAGCAGTGGGCGACAACAGCAACTAGCTGTCCGTTACAATAGAGTAATGGGCGACAAGAGCACCTAGCTGTCTGTTACAGTACAGCTGTTGGCGACGAGAGCACCTAGCTGTCCGTTACACTAGAGTAATGGGCGACGACAGCATCTAGCTGTCCATTACAGTACAGCAGTGGGCGACGAGAGCACCTAGCTGTCCGTTGCACTAGAGTAGCGGACGACGACAGCATTAGTTGTCCATCAAAGTACAGTAGTGGGCTACCACAGCACATAGCTGTCGGTTCTGCTCCTGTATTTTTCTGATCCAACATTCAGCCGTTCCACATTCGGCAAGTTCCCATTCGCAGAAGTTCCCTGTGACTGTAACTTAACGTGTAGTCTATTTTAACGTTGAAACATGAATGTACGAACGTGAAAACCTGAAGGTATATCTAAGTTTAATGAAATACAAAACCACTAAAGCGTCCTCGCATTTTTAACTTTAGTACTAGCTGGAGGAGAAAGGTCAGCTTTACACCCCCCTCCACCCCATCAGAGAATTAGTACCCGGTGCCCACTGGAAAAAAGGGTGAGAAAGAAAAGAAAAGAAAAGAAGAGGAACCATAACTTTTTGTCTTCCCTTCCTTTGACTAATAATTACACTGGCTGCTTTATCTCGGTATACATATCGTGTACTACTACTACTACTACTACAACTACAACTACTACTACTACTGCTACTACCAAGAGAACTTTCTAATGTAATAAAATGGAAAAGTATTTTATTAACATTGCTTTAATTTTGTGTTCAATCGATCGGAGATACAAAGATTGCGGTGGTTGTTTTGACGACAGATGGCACTGTCCGGGTGAAAGGGAAGACTAAAGGTGAATAAATTTTAATCTTCACCAAATTTTGTTACAACGGTTAAATCAAATGGATAACACAGAAGATATTAGTCTGCACGCCTGAGAAAAATATTGTTTGAGCCATATACCTATTATTGGAATGTAAAATTATGAGTTTTTGAAAGAAGTGGACTGCAGTGAAAGGGACCCGATTCGTCTCTTTCGGTGGCGTGGTTTTGATATGATATGATATTATACATGATATATGATATGATATATGATATGATACGATATATGATATGATATGATATGATGTGATATTTATTCATTGCCATTGGGTTTGAACCTGGTGGTAGTGGTCGGTAAACTTGTTCAAAAATAGGAGAGAGACATCTGTATACAAGAGAGAAACAATGCACAAAACAATACAAAAGCCCGGAGTACACAAAACAGGAAAAAAACTTACAAACAAGAAAATTTTTAAAAAATCAATATTCAAGAACATAAGTCGAGTAATTCGAAACTAACAAATAGAAGCAAATAATAGTGATACGGCGTACTGTACAGAACCTACACACAGCTATATAAATATAAATGAATGATAATACACACAATTCATTCATTATCATCACTTCACTTCATCCACTTCCCTTCACTTCACTTAATTTCACTTCACTTCACTTCGCTACACTTTGGAGACGAAAATGATAGTAAGTTTATAAAATGTAGGCAGCTTGTGGCCAGATGAGCGACTGTTATTTGTGTGTTTACGTGTATTTAGTTAATCTACATCGTAGGGTTCAGATTATGGTCTTACGAAGTGTGACTTCTTTAAACAGATATGTACCAAACTTGGAAGAATCATGTTGCCTGCATTTCCTATCCCGAAGGAGAATGCAACAGAATCATCCGAAACATCGCCCATTGTCTACAAAATATCACGTCATGACATACCAGAATACCGCCATCCCAGTATTCATCACTCTACAATATTACAATAGGAGGAACTGCCGTAAATTCGGATGGAATATTTCAAGTCGTTGGAAGTCTGAGTAAAAGTTTTCTTATTACATCACCAAATGCAAAGCTTAGAAAATGATTTATGTTTCAGGCTTACATTACAAATATTATGTAGTCAATCGCAGAGAATAATAATAAGAGATGCGATAAATAAGGTCAAAAACAACAATTATTTATTCTAGTGTTACACCAACAAATTTTTTCGGCCTCTAATGCCCTCATCAAGATGAACAAGAATAAAAAACGTGTTAACACTTCAAGTGGAAATATTTGTCCATATGATTTTACTCTTGTTCAACCCGAAGATGGCAGTTTAGGCACAAACATGTTGTTGAAATAATAGCAGAAAAAGTGTTTTTTAAACGGTGATGAATCATCTTTAAAAAATAGACAGAAGAGTAATACTAAGCTTTCGTGTAGATGTTTATAATCATGACATGGAAAATGTTGGGCACCGAAGCTGTGTCAATGGAATATACATGGAAGTCTGATATGGTGACAGTCCGTCCGTTTGGAATGCGAAATTCAAATCGTTTTCTAATAACCCACAAGAACAGCACGAACTAAAGTTCTAGCCATGTGGACCAAAGCCTCTCCCTAACTCTTTTGTTCGTCTGTTTAAACAAAAGGAAGACATAGTGGTGCATCTCATTGGGGTGTATAAAATTCCTTATGTATTTTGAGTGCAGGGTGAAAACTACTGCAACAGAAATGTCAACCCCTACAGCACACATACCCTTTCTGGACACTTTTACTTTACCAGAGCGGTTTGATTTTTATCGCGTGACGGAGTTATTGACTGTAGTCTAGCAGTGGAAGACCTATAAGGCCTATTTGGAATTAGTTGAGACTGTGCTAGGGATGGAAGGACATGAACACAAAATGTGGGAGGGAGGATACATGCTGATACGGAGGGGAGGGTGTTTGAAACATAGACACATCATTCACAGTGGTTGTCATGTGCAGTGATTGACCGCTTCGCTGCTTGTTACGTCATCCGTTCAATGAGCGATCGCCAATTGTATGTTGCGTTGTCTACGTACACATAGACAGAGAGACTGCTGATTGTTGGTGTGACCCTTCGGTTATGCTGTTAAAGATACCAGCAGAACCAGTGAACTGACACTCGAGAATATTCAGAGGCTACAAGCAAGACGCCGTTATACTGGCCTAACATTCGGAGATTGCTTCACGTTACAGTATAACTAAAGGCATCGAAAGCCATGATGCTGTGGTTAGCATTCCCGTTTGTACCGTACAGTTTCAGGGAAGAGCTGTTATAATATTAATACTGGTTATTGTTCTCTGTCCTTCGATGCACGAATTGAAATGTCTCTTGAAACACGTCACAGATACTTCTATAGGTCTTTATTCAGAGTTACAATCACAGTGACTTTCAGAATTTCAAGATGGTTGTTTTGTTAACAGATGGTCGTTTTGGGGTTTTACATTGTGCAGTAAATTTTTGTTCCCACGTCCCCCCCCCCAGCCTTTCTATATAACTTACATATTCCTTTTCACAGTTAATGCACCGTCTACCATTTTGTATCCAGTCATCATGATGATGGAGGCAGTACTTTGCTCCGAAAATTCGTGACAGATCAGACTGGTGAAACCGCTAAAAAAAGATCATTGTCGATTTATAACGGTTTTGACATTTGGTTCCATGAAGCTTAAGCTGTTGATAAAACGTTATGAATGAGCAGCGCAATAAGCACTAACATTGAAAGCCTTTTTGATTAAGGACGATCTGTAGGAGAGGCTGTGTTTTTCTGTAGGTGCTAGCGTGGATCGTAGGTCGGGATCTTTCAGTCGGTATAGCAGCTTGCTACAGGCTGGACGGCCCTGGGATCGAATGCCTGTGGGGGAGAGATTTTCTGCACTCGTTCAGATCGGCCCTGGGGCCGACCCAGCCTCATGTACAATGGAGAGCTGGGGTCATTAAGGGGGATGGCGACCGTAACGTGGTGTTAACCACCAACCCAGTCTACCTTCTGTGGATCAAAAAGGCTGCCAGTAACTCGGCTTATTAAGGAGATTCTTCTTCTGCTTCTTCTGCTTTTATTTGAAGTGTATCCAATTGTTGGTGTCCTTGGAACTTTTCATTGTCCTATCTTTTCGGCCGCACTATGGCCCTGGGATCGACACCGCCTCTAACAAATGAGTACCACGAATATTTCCTGGGGGTAAAGACGGCCGGTGCGTAGGGCTGACAACCTTACCATCTTCGTGTGCCGATTGTCATAAAATCTGGGAGCCTCGACCTCCTGTAAACCTCAGGGTCTCTCTAGGCCTGCATGGGGATTGCTTTAACTTTACATCCACGCGTAGGATTTGACATCCTCGATCAAGGTGCTAGGGCTGTAAATCTGCAAAACTTTTCAACATCTAAAGCAGGGGTGTCCAACCACCGGCTCACCGTTTTGTATTTTTTCGCCCCCGGGCGCACTTATGTACTACATACTTATGTGTGTGTGTATATATGTGTGTGTATGTATATATATATGTATATGTGTATAAATGTATATATATATATGCGTGTGTGTGTATATATATATACATACATACATACATACATACACACACACACACACACACACACACACACACACACACACTGTAAAAATTAGGAATTGGGATATACTCTTTACCGTGGTTCTTTATACCTGCGGCCCGCGAACCATCCGACACTAATGGCTGTGGTCTTTTGCCAAACATGATAAGCATCCCTGCTTTAAAGTGCATTGGTTATTATCAGTGTCACTTTCTTTCTTTATTTTGACCACACATTTTATTTGTGAACTCGTATTTTTCTCGCAGTGAATGTTATTTGCTTCCGTACGGAGAGCTGACAGGAGGTGGGGAGGTAGTAACAGAGTTATGTTATGTTATGTTTTGTTATGTTATGTTATGTTATGCAGAAACATAAGGACGTAAAACAAGACAGGCAACATGCGTATAACACAACATTGAGGCGCGTACATGCAAACATTTTTGCAGTTGAAAAGCATATTATGAGTGTGTGTTTGTGGCCTTAGATATTCAGCACGCCAAGCGCATGCAGCATATTGTCATCTGTGGCCTGTCCGGCTCTACGGTATTTTTCCACATTATGTAATAAACGCAAGATTTTCGGAAAAAGAAATACTGAAAATGAAATGTGTTTTAATTTTCTCTGCAACTTTGTCTTAAAGATTTCTCATTCCAAGGAGAACTGAGTGATATATGATCAAAAATGTATATTGGTCATCATGTAAAGCAGCCGCTATTTTTTTCCGACATTTATAAAACTTGAATTTTTTGGACAGATTTTCGAAAAATTCTGAAGCCTCAAATTTCATGAAATCCATCCAGTGGTAACGGAGTTGTCCATGCCGACGGACAGACATATATGACTAAGGGTGTTGCGCTCTTCTGGGTTGTTACGCAGCGAGTGTTTGTAATTACTTACGGACGTTTCAGGACAACCTATCGGTCCCATATTCGAGGGTGAAGAATCCAAGAAGAAGCTCTAAATCACGCACACACATGTTGAAGCTAAGAGTCGCTTTTCGCAATTTTGCGAACGGGCTCAAAAACAAAAATTCTTTGCTACTACCAGTAGCAGCAGCAGTAGTAGTAATTTGGGAGCAGTACTGTTGTTATTGCATTCGTTCAGAACTGGTAAATATTGTTACACAGTGCGTTGCGTTCAAATAAATTAGCATAAAGCTGTAATGCCGTGCATCTTTGGACGTATGTTTATCCGCATGACAGATTGGACCATAATGATAACTTCACAAAGCGTGGAAAAATGGAAATATCAGATAGCTTTGTTGATTCTGCCATATGAATTATAGACTAGTATTACACTGGCTGTCATATTACACAGAACATTAGGTGCAGATAATCTGATCATGAGTTTAATTCATCAACTAAAACTCGTTACGATGAATGATGAAGGTAAGGGAGTGACGTAGGCTGGCTGGTATAACCTGTACCAACTGATCTGTAAAGTTGCTGTATATCACGGTAAATTCTGTGAAAAATCTTTTCTTCACACAGCCAAGACCATTTATAGTGTGACACTCAAATCACAAAAATTTGGTATGTGTGATCAGTTGCTGTCCTCCATTTTCAACCGGGTTATTTATATATTAAGCAGCGACTGACTACGGGCTGGACGGTCCGGGATCGAATCCCGGTGGGGACGAGATTTTCCGTCCCGTCCAGACCGGCCCTGGGGCCTACCCAGCATCCTGTACAATGGGTACCGGGTCTTTCCCGGGGGTAAAGTGCGGCCGGGGCGTGCTGCTGACCATTCACCCACTTCTAGTGCCGCGGTCATGGAAGAGTAGAGCTATACTTCTACCCACCCTCTGGGCCACACTGGACCTGTAACGGGATCACTTTTTTTATTTATTTATATATTAAGCAACAGACGGTCAGTGGGTGTAACACTATAACTATTAATTCGCAAATTCCTGCAACATGTGACTCTAAGCAAACATCTTCTTGCAGTTCATTAAATTAAATGTAATTCGTAAATCTTTACGTAATTATATACCGACGGGATTTCATGTTTTTACATATAAGTGAAACCAAGTGATAATATTTTTCAAATACAGGTACACTTATAGCATAAATTGCTACTCCAAACTGAAGGATATTATATGAAAATGTCTGAATTATTTAAGTTCTCAGGTTGGCAGAACTTTGATCTTCTGCTATTATCTGTTCACAATATAGCGATTTTTGTTTTATTAATCTCAGTTAAATTCCTCTTTTTCTACATCTGTTTGTTTTCAGCATCCTCTTTTATAATTTATTTGGTTTACTCATTAAATATTTTTTGTGGGACTGAGAATTTTTGAAAGGAGAGCGGGTAAGTCCCTGCCTGCTTATTTTCCCCGCTATCTCAATATTTTTCCAGATGCAACAAATTCGTTTTTCACAGACGTCGATGCCTTCTTGATGTATGCCAGTTTCCTGTTTTCTCTAACACTATAGAGATGTAAATTCAAGTATAAGACTAAAAGCTTGTTCCTTGGATTAACTTTTATAAACTGGAGCTTATCTAAACGTAATTTACTTGGAATCATTCATTCTTTGTGTTGTGTCTTTCGTCCCATGTCCCTAATGAGAACTAAACACAGCTCGTCAGAGTCATGATCGGTTCCCGTACTCGGAAAAACAGAGGAGAATATCTATACATTTGGCTCGACAGCAAAGCAATTATAAATCTCCTCCTGAAGTTCAGGAAAGCAGAATTTTGAAAGCGGGAAGATGGAGAATATTCAAAAAGTGACAGATATAAATAGTGTTATATGATCGTCAAGACACCGTGCAATTGTGTAAAGTTACCCCTGCTTACTTTTCACATATTCACATCATTAGTAATGGCTGCGCAGTGTCATGTACCATGAGACTCAAGTTTGAATGCAATCATAGCTGGAAGCAAAACTGCGTTTTATATGCCGGCATATCGGGGTTTAGTTCTTGGCCCGAATACCGGTTATCTTTTTAAAAACTTACGTCGACTCTCTTCCGAAAAAATCCGTTATTGTTCCTGAAACTACTTTATCGTATCTCTCTTCTCATTTATTGTCCCATCAGTAATTTTGTAACTGTTCCAACATTCGACGTCATGTCAAATGATATTGCCATTATGAGTCAACAAGAACATGTTTACTGCCACATAATTACTGCCTTTTCTCGCTCCTTTCCCATTCTCCTTCTTTCCTTCTATATTTTTCCCTGTGTTTCTTCATCGATTTCTTTCAGATACCTAACTTCGTTTGTGATTTCGCCCACCCCATATAACAACTCTATATAAAGAAGTCCCAGACAAAGAACGAAACTAGCACACAAGTGATTTTTGAAGAGAAGGGAAAGGGCTAGAAGTGTTATAAGGGGTGAAGGAGTGTGCAGCTGCGAGTAAGGGGTAAAAAGGGTTGGGGTGGGGAGTTGGTGAGGTACTAGTAGTAGGGTCTTGAAGGGCTATGTGTGATTCATCAATTCGTAATAAAAAATTCTGTTGTGCCGACATTATGTTCCTGCGTGCATTCCACTTGGATATCCGTCATTTGAGAGTAGGAATGGACTACGATATTTTTTAAGGAAACGCAAAATTGTATCAAATTTGAATCTTGAAATATTACAGTTAATTAAACATCTCCGTAGATCAGATTTCGTCCTAAGCAAGTAATATTTCTTAAGTTTTACAGAAAATTGTTTGCCTTTTAGGGAACTTGAAACTAGTTCCAGTCTTTAACGAAATTAATGAATGGAATGTTACACGTTCATGATTATATATGTGTGTTACACTGAGCAGTAAGTAGGTTCTGGAATTCTCATTGTGTCATATTTAGAAGAGAACAAATTGTTTCTTGGACTTCAGCTACTTCCGCCCTCAAGTTGGAAGTGGCAGAGGCACCTCGTGATATGAGTTCGATCCCTGATGCAAAGTGCATATGCAGATACTTAACTGACAAATCTTGTCCAGAGGTACGTGTAATGTATGTTTATCATTAGTGCAAAATTCAGTACATGCCTCCCCACCCTTACAACTGAGGACGGAAATATCTACTGTCTCATGATGGTTTCCTGTTTCAAATATTATGAAACAGAAAAGTTCACAAAACAGATGTTCCTAAATAAAATACAGTCAAAAACAGCATGCACTAAATTTTTAAGATCCATTTTAATATAATCCTGTAATCCATCTGTTGCTCTTCCAAAGTGGTACCTTCCACTTGCGTCCTCCAACTATATTTATATAAACTTTAGCACAGTAACATCTTCTCCCAGTCTCCATTTTTCAATCCGCTATCTTTCGAAGTCAAATTTATATGTGCTTTTCCCTTACTTGCACCTTCCGGTAAACAGTGAAACACATAACTCAGAAATATATTTTCCTACATTCCTTAACCCTTTAAACGCCGAGTTAAATCCCATCTGCCCTTTGCTAGCATTATTCGGAGCTCACCATATTCTCCACATTAGCAGGTAAATGGTTAAATATTGTCATACGATAACAGTGACCTTGTTTTAGGTTTCTGGTAAGCGGTGAAGTAAGATCCTTCGATTTCCACAATATTCCATTAATTACTCTTATGTTTTCATATAATTCAAAGAGCAATTAACTAACTCCAGTTAGTAGAGTACTGACTGAGGAACTAATATGTCCTGAGATAATCAAGGAATTCCCCATCTTTATGGAATTCGAAAGATTAATACCGTATAAACAAGGACGTGTCACTTTTCCCTGTCGTAAACCACATCAACCCACCCCATTCTGCCTCTTTCAGATCCATTTTAATAATATCTTCTAATCTACTTCTAGTTCGATTTTCGCTCTTCTGGAATAGTAAACACCCTAGATTGGTAGTTAGTTACAGGCGTTTCGTGACAACCTACACGTCAGAACTTCTTGAACTTCGGAAGATGGGACCGATATGTTGCCCCGAAACATCTACTCTGCGTAAAACCCCCGAAGTTCGAAGATCTTTTCACCGCGGTTTAAGCTTCACATCACTCATATACCAGTCCGTCTAAGAGGTTTCGTTTTACACGCGTTCTCATCAGACCCTGCATGCAGTTTACGTTTTTTGAACCGTGCATTGTGATATCACTGTGTAATAAGAACCAACAAAGTGCACACTTTTTGCATTAATGTTGTAATTTAATTTAATATTTGTTGGCGCTCATTACATAGGTATGCCACAATGCACGGTTCGAAAGACGTAAAGTTTGCTATTGCACAACAGGCAAAACAAATATATCAATAAAATAACATAAAAGATAAAGTGGTACAAAACTAATGCAGCGATATGGTACAATACAACATGCAGGCAAATGTCGAAAACACAGTAATTAAATTAAAACATTAATGTAAAAAGTTTGTACTTTGTTGGTTCTTATTACATAAATACATGGATTTCTATTCTCCCCAGCAAGACATTTTAAGCAGCGCAATTCAATCAGTACACTTTACCCTTAAAACTTCCTGTCAGTAGACAAAATTCAAAACACTGTGTCGGAATAAATGTGACAGTGCTCTGAAACCAGCAAGTTTACAAGCGCGAAAACTTTCTTTGGAACTACACATACTTGACCGCACACGGTTTCCAAATACATATTCACAGAACTTCAGACCTTACTGTGTCCCTTATGCCGCTTACGTTCTGCTGCCATAATCAATCGTGCATTCATATAGGCACTTACAGCTGAATTCTCCTTTCGAACTTGTTTGAAATTCAAACGTCACCAACAAATATGAATGAGAGAGGTCGGAACCAATGTCATCGGGTTTGTATGTTTTTTCTCCTTCAGTTTTCGATGTTCAGCCACTAGCTCCCTCCCCGCCATACACATATCGTTGAATCACCTCTAACACCCAAATAAGCCCCCTTTTTCAATTTTTTTGTCTCTTTTGTATTTGTAATTAAACCTACTGAATTAATGGTTCCTTTTTTCATTTGTATAACTCTTGGCACTTCCGACTTACGTAACTAGCAGGGAAAAATATTTGTATTGTTCGTGATTTAAAGCTTCCACCGAGGTGTAAATAAGGTCTTTGCTCTTCTGGGATGTTACGCAGCGTCGATCGTTACTTAGTAAGTGACGTTTCGTGTGTCAACCAAACGGCTCCATCTTCTTGGATTGCTTGACCCTTGAATATAGGGTCGATAAGTAGTCCCGAAACGTCCGTAATAAACTACCAACCTACGGTGCCTAACATCCCAAAAGGGGGAAGATTTCATGAACATTGTTATTAAACTATGAAATAGTTAATTTTATGTGAGAGGGATATTGCATTATAAACCCCGGTGTGGTGGCAAAGGAGAAGAATGAAAATTACGTTTGTATTTGTGTGTCTCTGCTAGCGAGATTTTGTTCGAGAATAGCTCAAGGAGTGGAGAGTGATAAGTATTGTGTTAAACCGCGTAGGGATAGATGAGTACTTGAAAATATACAGGGAATTAGTTTTACAGAAGACGCTGCCAGTTCTGAGCGAGGAATATTTTTGCGTGCATTGTGCAACTCATGAATTTGTAGAGCTGAAACTTCTACCATGTTGATGGTGTATTTTAAGACTCAAATTTTATATAGGCCTACGCGGGTACCTTTAAATCTCGATCCTTAACCCCGTATACAAAATAATTCTTTTTTACCTAACTCGCTTAAAATTAGCACGAACTCACACATCCTCATTTACATAAATAGCTATTGGCACGGAATTAAAATTTATTACAATTTTAGTTCGGCCAGTCTTTATGTCGGATATCCTACATTCAGTCGTCAGCAAATGACTCTTCACATATGAAATACCGTGAGATATGCTATGCCTCAGGTGTGGCTTTTTCTTCGTAGTGCAGTCTACCAGTCTGACTCTTTGATAAGTAGCTGACCTACTGTTCATTTGATATTTTGTCATTTCTTAAATTGACTGGCTTGTTTCTCCTTCACGTAATTCTTTACGGGACATGGGCTGTTAGTTCACTTTTAGCCCTGTGTGTGTGCTTTATTTCTGTGTTTGATTATGCTGCCTGCCATCAGAAAGTGATGTAATCTTCTCCAGAACTTCTGTCAGTGACACTTACGGCTTGTTCAGAGGGTGTGAATTTTGGTCGTCATCTTTAACAGTTTTGACCATTCTAGTCTGAGAATTGTCATTCACTTGAGAAGGCAGATAATTCAAATTGTTAAAAATGTTTACACTTCACGGACATTTCTCAGTATAAGTAAACAATTACTTGCCATCCGCACTCTACAAATCCTGCTGTGCCTTACTCTGGAGCTGGGATTTCTTCTCGTCCCTGACGACCAAAGCTGCGGAATATAAACCTTTCAGGGTTTTCTTCGAGTTCCTGTCCAAAAGGTGTAATATGGGAACTTATAAGGTGGAGTGCACAAGATACACACATTATTAATTCGCCCAAAACAAAGAACTTGAATGGCTTCATGATCACCTTGGCCACTCAGGGTCAGAAGTAACAGAATTCTCTGACACATTGTAACTCAGCGTCACCAGGCAAGTAAAATGCCATCTTTCATTGACGTTATTTTTTAAAAACTGTTATAGCCATAGGAGGTGTAAATATCATGAGTCTGTGGGCCGTGTTTGCTCTATGGAATACCCAAGAGGGAGAGGGGTGAGTAAATTGTCCGGTGACATTCAAAGAGATCACTCATATCAAACCCCGAATACCCTCTCCTGATATCAACTGACTCGCTCGTTTTTGCTACATAAAAGCACTTTGCGGTTAGCTTAGACGTATGATACTATCATTTCATCTGCATTGAATATGTAAAACGGTCGAAAAGCATGTTTTTACATCACTTTATCTAGTTCTGAAAGGAATTACGAAAAATATTTTCTGAAACCTGCTTGTGGATACAGCATTTGAAACAAATACCTGAATATGCCTGCTTATAAAAGACAGTAAAAATATTCTCCAGCGGGCTGTATTCACTATCAAGTTTAGGAGATGTGTGCATGTCCTAGGCCAAACCATGTGCTAATTTAAAGATGTCCTTCCTAGAAAAAGGAGTTAAAGTTCTTAGAGCTCTTTCTTAACATTACTCCCCAAATGTGCCTCCATCATTTCTTATTCTTCTCCGTCCATATGGCAGTGATATTTTTAGGATTGCGTATGCACTTTCGATTCGTTTCAAAACACTGTTGTACAAATCGTAGTGCATTTATGTTTACTTTGAAGAATGTAAGGAAGTGGGCTGTTAACCAATCTTACCAAGTAATTTACATCAAAGACAGCGAGATGAATAGAAGAGTGACAGTGTGATCTGTCAACACACTGCAACAAACTCTGTACTTCTAACAGAATAGGACCTAAATGTTATTGAAACAAGTGTAACGCCGGCTTGAACCTTCCGAAGTAAGACTAGTAGTGACCATGTCGTGTCAACTGCAGCTTTGTATGGTGTTAAGGAACTCAGCTAACAAGTAATCTGGTCCCTTCAATATATATGTATATATATATATGAACCACATGCGTTTGTAAATACTTTTGTATTAAATTAACACTGACAGCATATTGTTTAAGTGTTTAAATATTTTTACGTACCTGAAAAATGTTGTGGGGAATAAACAGATTTAAAATTAATGCGTCTGGTTTTGTTCTGACAGTACATGGCCTCATGTTGTTGGGCGGTTGATGTCCGAGACCTTGAGATAGCTTGCTGTCTTCAAAAGTCGAATGTCCAATGAAGAAATGAAGATGAGGCAACTCTGTCTCGAAACGTCTGATATCAATCACTCAATGACGCAGTACCTTATCCTCAAAAAAACTTGACATGAACCGCACCTCTTCGAAAGTTTAAAATTTATTTTTTGACAAGACATTATGATGTTTGTTTTTGTGTGGTAAATGTACGCAACTCGTAACAAAAATTAACCCTTTGAAACACAGTGGTAACTTTGATGTTTTTCGGACCGTGCATCGTTGTGATAACTGAAGAATAAAAACCAACTAGATGCGACTTATTATTTTATTGTACTTCTTAAAGGCTCCAAATGTTTCGGGCACTAATATGCCCATCATCAGGAGCTCGCGACTATAATGTTGATTACCACATTGGTCGTTTCGTTCTTGGTTTGCTGTAGGTTGGAGGTTAGGTGCGGTTAGGCTGGAGTAGTGTCCGGGCTGCAGGCT
>Ga0123354_10011527_pt1 | contig 13672 bp, 9 predicted proteins | sample TergutLab28metaG_2_FD_97872 | JGI IMG/M metagenome (GOLD analysis project Ga0123354, IMG submission 97872) | Labiotermes labralis P4 segment gut microbial communities from Petit-Saut dam, French Guiana - Lab288 P4 | ecosystem: Host-associated > Arthropoda: Insects > Digestive system > Gut ... | reverse complement strand
AGTCAAAACAGATGGAAAACAAACCAACAACCCCCCATCCCTGTCAGGGGGGCCCGTAAAAGAACTGTCCTCAATGAACCCCGCCCACCCCCACCTCCCCCCCCCCCCAAACCTATTTTCTAATCTGAAAAAAAAGAGGAAACCTGGAAGTTTTGAGGTTTTCACAGCAATGTAATTGAGGATTCTGGCCTTGTAGGATGTGACACTGTGTCACTAAGTAAATGGTTCCCAATGTCTCAAAGGAATGCGTTGCATTCATCTTCAAAGGTTTGGTCCATCGGCCTTACACCCTTGAATATGAAGGGCACCCACTACTTGCAGACATCAGGAAACACTCACCCAGCAATGCAGTGTCACATTCCAGAAGATCAGAATCACCCACATGAAAACCTCTATGATGAACTATGCAATAATACACTGCAGTATGGTGGAGACAACTATCAAGCTAAAAGTGTAACAGTCTTGTTTCTGCACTTAGCAGTAGAAGAAAACTGCTGAGAACAAGGTTTGAGACTACATTACAACTGTTAAGGCTGTTTCTGGCACATCTAACAGAGATGTGTAGGTATGTTTTGGTGCAGTAGCTACTGCATCTCAAGGGACTACTGATCATGTTATTCTTAATGTTACAGTAAATTAAGACTTCGTAGCACACCAGAGTGGTATATATATCATTTAACTTAACACATGTGAAACTGCCCATCCTGACACATGAAACAGACAACAAAACTGTAAGAGATAAAGCATACTAATACTGTCCAGCAGTAGCAGCTGCTTCCAGTCATGATGGATGTTAGATGACCTGTGATGGTGTCGTGATGTTTTGCATCATCTGTGCACTGTTACGCTGTCTTGGAGATCAAAGGCAATGGTACAGCTTACCACTCCGTACTCCTCTCACTCTGCTCGCTGTTCCCATGCAGTATCCACAAAGCTCATTACTGCTTAAATACCATTTATTAAATTTAAATGTGCATGCAAAGTGCACCAGATCAATCAAACAAACTGTCCTCACTTCTGGTGGGGCAGCGCAAATTGAATGTGTTGAAAAAATCTCATGGGCCATGATCGGTTTACATGATACAGATGTGTGGTTAGTTACATTACCTGCAAGCAACGAAGGAAAACTTTTGTGGCCTCAACAAATACAGGCACACAACAACAAGACTTCATTGTCTGATGGTTTGTGAAAGCCTTGCTGGCACGGCTAGTCACAGCCATAGCATGGCACAGGTATTGAGCCAACAGCTCCTGCTGTTTTTCATCCACTTCCACTAGCAACTGTGACATCGCAGACTTGAACTTGTCCATCACAGGAATCAACAAGTTGGACATAAGCATACCCTTTTGCTGAAAACACAAAACATCAAACATCCTTTTATTTGCTTTGAAAACAACCCAATTTTAAAATAACCCAAAATGCTAATTATAACACACCAGCAGATCACACACATTTACCAAATCAGATTGAACCTCTTTATAATCACCGAAAACATTCTTCGTTCACGAACTGTAAACTTGCACTAAAGTGTGCAAAATGATGGACTACAATGGTGCACAAAGTTTACACATATAATGTTGATGTCCATGACTACACATGAGAACATACAGGGTGTTTTTTCCTTGCTTGAACAGAAACTGTCCATCCCATGTCTCGCTATCATTTGGCCACACACCCAGTCTCGGGAGATTTAACAGTTGGTAAAGGCTGCGAGAAAATATTCACTGTGATAAGAACCTTCAGAAAGTCTAATAAGAACTCACCAGTGCTACACCAGATGATGAAGAAAACAACTGCAGAAGATATATTTAATGACAAAAAAATTGGTGTTTGTATGCGATAAGTACATGCTGTGAGATTTCAACAAACACCAAATAGTAAATGAGTCCCACTGTTATACTAAGTGCATTATGAGAGGAGGCAACTTTTCAGCATTTGCTGTATCACTGGTGTGTTTTTATTCGACTCTCTGCAACACCCTTTACAAACACATGCAGCTAATAGTGAGCAACAGAGAGAACACCATTCCCCCTAGAAACACAAAATTCATTGTGCTGTGTAAGACTTTAATGGTCCCTGAACTTCAAGGCCATATTTTATATTTCTTCACCTTTCTTTTGGGAAAAGTACCACATTTTGGTAGTGGTAATCTGCAGAACGCACTACAGTGTTAACATGAGTATTAAGGGCACATGTAATCAAAACAAAACATTAAACAGGCTTTAAACAGACAGGGGCAATGGTAGCAGCTTCCAGCTATCTACTTCGTAATTGCAATAATTCAGAGCTAAAGAGCTAAAACAGAAGCATCACGTACCTGAGCACCAAACGCCCCTGACACTATCATCACTGCTGCAGCCTCATACAAATACAGCTGGTCATCTTCACTAATGAGACTTGAGCCATTTTCTGGGGGAATCAGAACCAGTAGATACTGCAGAGGACCTAGAACTTCCTTAATATATGGCTGTATCAGTGTCCTGGAAACAATTTTATACAATCAGTAAACCGCATGGCACATAATTATTAATGCTTCAAGTCCAATGCACTTCATACAGTGATCATTAAATTAGTAATATGAGTCACATTTTGCTTTTAACCATTCAGCCAATGCAACGTGGGGTCACTTTTACTAGTCTAAAGAAAAGCGCAAATGGAAAACGTAATTGACACTACATAGAGGTGTTATTACTTATAGAACAACTATAAATTAGGGGAAACATTAATGTTGCATTCCAGGCTGAAACAAGGGTCTCAGCAGAAATAGTGACATATCTATCCACCATTTCTGAAACAACCATGGGAAAGGAGCAATAAGTGTGGGGGAAAAACAGTTGCAAGAATGCATTAAATATGTCAGAAACATGAGAAAACAAAAAATGAAAATTATACACTCCACTTAGGACTGTAAAAATAACAGACAGTGTCTCTGTACAAGTAACTTCTTAGGTGTTCTTTATGAAGTAAAAAAAAAAAAACTTCATGTGGCAGCCACATCCATCCAACTGTGACCTACTAACAGTGATTAAATGATCTGCCAGACTTTGATGAAATTTGGTAAAGGAGTTCTTTATAAAAAGTTGTCAGCAGGTGTGACTGATGTGCAATCTGGCACAGTGAAAGCCAAGGGGTGTAAATGAATTTACATCCATATTTTCTACATATCACCTGCTTTAGGCGAAATCTGGAGCAAGGGATATGAATATAATGCCGTTGGGCATTCACAAGTGTCATAAAAATCAGCATGGGGAACACTACACTTTTCTTATACGTATAAATGAAATTACGTTTATGAGCACGGCCAACACAATTGTCTGTGTCTTCTCCTCACCCCTGCCACTCCATGTTACATCTGTAATGTTAATTACCAGTAGGCTTGGCTACCACTACAGTGTGTTCCAAAATCATCACATTACTTTCACTATTTTGTTTTTCTCAGAAAACAATCATTTTGGGAATACTGCGGACCAGGACCAACAATTCTGAATGACCAATGCAGTATAATAACCCTGCAGAAAATAATGAATCCAATATAATTATACGCTGTTTAATAGGAAATGTTTGGGATCAGAAGGAATGAAAGATAATGGTGTGAAAACAATACATGTGAGTGTAGGACAGAGGTCTCACTGTGTTCTGGACCAGTAAGTCACCAATACTTTAGCCTTCATTGGATATACTGTGCTTCTATTTTAGTACCTGACCTCTTAAAATCACACAAACCTCCCTCTTGAACCCAAAAAAGGTGTCACATCTTAAATTCTACAAGAGTAAAATCTCATTAATTTATCTGATAACCTAAAAGTACTATTTCAGTCACTGCGAGTTAGAGAATACGTGACTTTGATACTTTAATAACGATAGTAACAATTAAACCCCTTGAAACAAAACAAGTAATTTGAAATTATTGCCCAAAAGTGGTTTCCATTATTTTCAATAGCTGGCGCACCCTTTCAATTTCACAAGCAACAAATAAAAGAACAAACAAACATACAAACAAACCAGTCAGCATGAGCTATGGGGCCAGCTACTGCCACTGAGAGCTCACAGAATATGCAAAATAAAATAGAGAGGGATTACAGATGTAGCTACAATCACCATGTCCTGGCAATGTCAATACTGGATTGTATAATTAGTTTACACATACCAATCAAAAAAGTATCAAATTTCACAAATGTGCTCTATTGCCAATCAATCACAAATTGTTTATTAAATCACAAGAACCACCCCTTACCTTAAAGCTATATGCTAAATTCATGTATGTTATCATGGACGACAGCATCACAAAACTAGGTCCCCGACTACATCCACGACACAAATATTCAAACCTGTTGTTCCTTCTGTAGTGAGCAGGGTTACTGCTGCAATTACCTCAACCAGACAGGATATGAACTTACAGGCTTTGCAAGACAAACACCAAGGTCTGACACCGTCTCAGTTGTAACATGTAAGAATGTTACATACTTAAGTTCAATCACATTCTGAATGCCTAAATTGCACAACTGAGAACTATAACTGCTATGGCAACCCTTTCAGAGTTTCTTTCAAATATGTACAAGAACTTCCTGAAACAATACCAATTTACATGTACTTTCACAATGTCATTAAAGTACCAGTGATAAACAGTGACAACTGTACTCCATGTGCATGGGGAATTTTGAATTATGCACAATGGAATGATTGCACTGAAAATCATGTTCTCCAGTTCACTGCAGTGCCAGTACTATGTTCAAGACGTTACAGCATCAGCAACACAACCATGATAAAAACTGGATAATTGAAAATTACTTCAGAGTCATAGCACTGTGAATTAAAGAGATAATATTTCTTTTGAGAATTTCTCTCCTTCCATATGCCCATGTTCCAAGCTCTATACTATTCTTTGCCTTACATGAACTGTTTCCCTTCTGACAGGAAATAAAATTGTTGTAATAAGAAATAAAGCTAATAAAGCACCACCATCTCTATTTTGTTGGGTGGGTACAGAAAGACATTTGTCCCCAGTAAGGACCAGCACAAAAATCTGGAAATAAGAATTTATTATTTAACAAATTCCCCCCTCAATAATTCTCTGCTATATGTCCAGCAACTGACATTCTCTTTCACTTCACACTCACTGACAGTATCATTTATAGCCTAATTTAACAGAAATGAACTGCTACAGGAGTTGATTTCCAATACTTGCCTGAGGCACTTGACAAAACGTGAAAATAAATAAGCGCAGCGGCTACGCACAAGTGGACTACTGTTCCTCATGCCACGTTGATCAAGGAAGGCTGTTAAAACACTAGGAATGTGCTCTGGTTCTGTGGTAAAGAACTTCTCATAACGTACAACAGTCTCCACATACTGCAGAGCGACAGCTGGGTGTGGGTGGTGACTCACATCACAGGTAACCAACACACGCATCATTGCCTGCATGGCCGACACTTTAGTCTGAAACATTACAGTTCTCATTTCTGAGGATAATCCAAACACAGATACATTTTCAAAACGAGAACAAGATATTCAATTTGTATAATTTCTTTCCCTAGGAGTCTCATATTCATCAAAATGCAGTAAGATTATATAATGAGGGGATGACAAATCTGATCTCCTAATAATATTGTTTGGGCAATTAAAGTAAGAAATGTAAGATGGCTATTAAATGTAGAATAAATGGTAAAAAATAAGTTAAACATGTAATATTATTTGGAAAAGTTTCAGGATAAAAGCAACTTGGAACAACCACACACAGATGGGAAGGAAACTCCATGGCGTAAGATCTTATCTGAACAATTAATCAAGCAGTTGACTAAGACATTCCTGGCTTTCGTGGAATCCAAGAAATGATTACAATGTTCACAAAAGACAACCACTAGACCTCATTCCACATTCCCCCACCCATCACCCCCCAACCTACCTCCTTGCTATCCTCCCACTTGAACCTCACTCTGTACAGCAGTTTCTTCCATGACAATTGTGCAACCAAATATTTGCATGCATTTCTTATCTCCCGCCATCCACCTCTTCCACCTCCATATGATCACCCTAGCAATATTGGGTAAAGGAAAGACAGTACAAAAATGTCTTTTTGACAATGAGTTTGTCAATATATGAATTCAAATCAACTAGTTGTGGATAATAATCTATATTCAGTATCCTCAGCTTGCACCAACTGAATGTAGATGGTTGAAGCAAAAGGCTATGTCTGTCATATACACAATGCATAGTCAATGTGAAACACTACCCATTGTCACATTCTTACATGGCCTAGAATGACTCTTTTCACAAATTTCTAATACGTATGTGCTGATAAATCAACAGTACTTCAGTACATAAAATTTTCTATGGATCAGAAAGAGTTAATTATCAGTAGCACTCACTGGTAAGTGACAGGTCTGTGGAAAACATTTAAGACTGTTTGTTACAATGCCCAGAAGAGTCTCTACTCGCCACAGTGGATGGACATGTGCATGACACATCACATTTTCTGGTGTTATTGTTACTGAATGTTTCATGTATACACAAAAGGACTTGTAACTGCAACATAGTTATATAAACAAAATTGCAAGAGAGTTATAAGTTTAATTTTTTATACCTGTCACATAATATGAGCACCATACGTGAACTAGTCTGACATGAATACAGCCATCAGCATTACATTATCCAGCTTTTCACTTAGTGGACACAATGCATCAGCCTTCTATTCTATATGTACCACCCTGCCCAGGGGTCAATGCATTATCCTTTAAATGATCTACTTTTGCATATGCAAATTAAAGTTAGAAAAACACTCCTACAAATTCATTTTATATACTGAGGCAACAAGGAAATGTACTACATTTTTAAAACATGCTGCATAATCTCCACTTTGTTTTCCACAAAATGAAATTAACTTAACAATTTTGTCTTTCCCTGTTAAAAATAATACATTTTCCATGAACTATGTGTTAAAATTTAAACACCAACCCTGTGGTTTGAAGATTATAAAACCCTTCATATTACAGACACAGGCATTTCATAAGTCTTTCCTTAAAAATAAGACACTTTACTTCAAATACCTCATCACCAGTGAAATGGTTGCCACCAGATGCTGGAATAGCTTCACCCATCAGGTATAGCAAATATATTGCGATCTCCACATCTTGGAATGAGGCAGTTCTCCATTCACTCAGAGTGTTAGTTGTAAACTTCCTTACATACTCAATCACCAAATCTTTATTCACTCCTGCCAAATTGTCAAACAACACCTTCAACTGCTTTCTGAAAAATACAATAAGGAAAAAATATACCAACAGTTTACAGCAATGATTAGCAATTTCGCACTACCACCACCCACTTCGCTGGTGGCACTGAAATGCAAAACTTCCCCCGAATATAAGATCAGAATTCTTTTTTGTAATTCATCATCTGAAAAACTGGTGGTGACCTTATAATCACAAATGTTAACACATTCCACAATCAATTTCAAATAATCTACGACACTGCACTGAGCTAATTAGAAATGGTAATGAAACCATGTTGGATTTGTTATCATATCTAAATGTTCTGTACAGGCAATTTGCTGAAAACTGAAGGCTGTCAAGGGGGTAGTCTAACATATTAAACTTCACCAGATAAGCAACACCTGTCTACTGAAAACTCCACAAGACAAGTGGAAATCAACAAGACAGTTACACGTACGGGTTAAAAAGGTGGTGAGAAAGATAACCTGTGAAGACCTAAGCCCTGTTTAGGGTAAAAAATAAATTATGTACAATAATTACAGTACAAAAAAAATTATAATAAAGATACAATATAAAAAAAGATATATACCTCACTAATAAATTCTGCAACTGCTACACATGGAATGTCCCAGCCAAAGGCCTGATCAATTTTGTTTTTACTTTCCCTGTGACAATTCATGGCAACTGAGAAAACCTGCAATTTTTGAGTTGACATATCCAACTATTACAAAATTTATTCCTTTGAATGGAAAATCCTTCAAAAGATATTTGGACCTACCTGTTGAAAAGGAGTGTGGACAATCAGATACAATGAACGGTCATATGAGAGTTATGACAACATACACCTTTCAACATATGTCCAGATAAAGAGACTCAAGCAGGCTGATGACAGAATAAGTACAGAAGACTACCGCAACCAGTAGGAAAACCACATATTAGGTGGGAAGTAATGGAGTACAGAAGGATGCAGTCTCCCTGCTCCACACATGAAACTGGAGGTCGGCGGCAAAAAACAGACAGCAATGGAGGAAGAAAATTGGGGAAGCCATGACCCACATACAGGCCGAAGTGCCAAAGGAGAGAGACAAGCAACTATCTGTACATTTCCATGGGGCATCAGTAAAGGATATGCTATCTGCTACTGTCAGCATTTATTGAATGGCGAGCACATGTCAGAGAACGGAGGGACAAAATTCAAATGTAACTGCCCTACAAGACATCCCTAATGAGTACCAAAAATTAAACTAATACTGGACATTAGCATCACCTATCACTTCCCAAACATGCCACACATTTCCAAATATTTTTAAGATATCTATAAAGTAACTAAGAATACAGCAGTGACTATGCTACAGACAGCATAGGTCTTAATTATATCACCATAAAACACAAGTTAACATGCAAATGTCACATTCAAAACTGAAAGGACATTATGCCATCAGACACAACTCTGAGAGTGAGAAAACAGAACTACTGTTCTCTGCAATATACAGCACTAGCATTATTGATAATATAGCAAGGAAAAGATACACAGCTTACAAATTTATAAATGCATTAGAAGGAACTGCATACCACAAAACGGGGAAATGTAAGATTCCTTGCTTAGCACACATATTACTCAGAAAGAACTGGAAAGCATTGAAATGAATGCTCACTTTAACATAAAACAAAATAATGAATACACAAATGAACAAAAATGTACCTGTTATAAAAATCACTGCATATGTAAGTCCATACATGTTCATTAGATTACACCATCAAAACTGATAACATGTGCAAACATAACTTTGTAACATTCAACTTGCTAACAGCTTGATGCTCAGGGGATTGCATCCCAGTGAGGACGTGATTTTCCACACTCGAGACCAGCCCAGAAGCCCAACCAACATCCTACACAATGGGTACCGGTTCATTCCCAGCGGTAAAGCAGTCAGGTAGTGATGTTAACCACCCACCCCCCACTTCATGCCAAGGTTAAAGAATGGCAGGTTATAGAGTGAACTTTACTGTTTACTTTTACTAGTATTCATGATGCTCTATATTAATGGTGTCTCATGTAAATTACATGAGGGACAATTTAACACCACACATGTGACAAAAAATGCTTAATTTCTATAAGATCAGAAGGATGGTATACACATACACATATGGAATACATCAGAGTTTACAAAGTGTCACACAGATATTAAGGAGTACACGCTCATAAAATGTGATGATAAAGGTAAACACATCTGCCCCAAAGGACTTGGACAGATGTTATGATGTTGGTAAATATGGTGGCAAATTGAGATATCAGTTACTAAATACTGTTTGCAAGATCAGACAGAAAGGTTATATAATGCAAAAAACATGGCATTAGCAGACACAATCTTCTATATTATTTAACTCAACTAACAGCTGTCTGTCTGATTTGTAACCATTCGCTATTTACACTCTGACCATCATTCTACCAAATTTAAAACAAAAATTGTAACACACAGTTTCAGGGGCAGGATCAGTGTTCTTGTCACAGAAAAGGTGCCAGCCCTGTACTCAAATTTTCTGTTTTAACACAAACAAATGTTGATAAGCAATAATTTCAAACTGTGAATTTATTCAGAACAGGAGAACACTTCCTTGGAAGTTCATGCAAAAATTATTGTGCTAAAAATGAAACTGCAGCACTGGAGGAGTGTGTGTTCAGAAGGAACTGAATAAAGGCAGCTTTTATACAGGAAATGTACAACCCCAACCATCAAAATTAACTTGCCCCATGCAAGAAACTAATTTCTCTCAAATATTGGCAACCATAATTCTACTCCACTCTTCCAATTGCAAGTCAAAAATAAACTTAAAAATGATATGATTGACATTTTCACCTGAACTCTTGGAATGTAGCCTCATCTTCACCCTCCTGCTCAAAGCGATATGATTCATCATATTTCATTTTGTGCACAACTGTAAGCAGGAGAGAGTGTGCATACCCCAGCTGTTCCTCTGTCTGCATCACCTTCCCCTTCAGCATCTGCCAACAACATTCCAACTTTGTTTTAATAGCCCCGATTCAATTCATCAACCAAAGTACACAGCGCGTAACACTCAACACACCAAACCTAACCTAACCCTTGGTACACAACTATATGTGACAATGTTCTACTCACTCACACAAAAATATTTTTCATTTCTGCCAACCTCCTACACACTAATTGTCATAACCCATTCCGAACAGTGTCACACCATAATTCATATTTTCTACCATTCAATACAATTCACTGCAATTCAGAATAATAATCATCACAGCAATTTTTTTTCCCATCTGATGACAATTCCAATTCACTGTTAGGCTGATATACCATGCCAGCTTTCATCGTACATGCAAGCTGCCCTGAAACACTGTGTATCATTGATCTGTATGCTCTTACATACCGCTGTTCTACATGTAGCAACCTACATCTTGCTGCTCAATGCTTTTACATGCTGTATAAGACATCAGGAATTAACAACTTTTTTCCCGCAAGTTCATTTGATTTAGCTAGATACTCCCTGACAATCAGCACATATAAAAGTCTTAATTGTCTTAATGTAATGTAACTGTGTACATACAAAGAATGTGCATTTGTTGTGTAAATATTACAGATTTATCATTATCAGTGCATGGAATAAATACCATAAAAAATAACATGCAATTTAAAAAAGAAGTTACACTGTAGTTAAGTTACAAGTTCCATAAAGGAAGTTTTGATGTGTACTCTCTAAATTTATTATTCTCACCTCTCTCAATGTACTCTCCCAGTACTCTCTCACCAAACCAAACCCCAACAATATATATACCCCATTCCCAAAAATGTCAAATTAATTTCAATAGAGCAGTCCATTTCCACCAGATGACAAATCCATCACAGTTCTAGTCTCACATAATGCAGAATGCTACAGGTTTGCTGTCGGTATCTTAATATACTGTACACTGTTGCAGTCTATCATCAGCAGTTTGTCCATTTTAAGTGTCCCATATTACAGAAATTTTAATCTGCTCAATGGCAACATTCAGTGCAAGTCCATTCAGAAAACGCCAACTCCTACATACTGCTTAATTACACTGCTCAGTTACTAATTAGTTATGAATAAAATTAGTTTCCCAAGAAAATATTAAAATGACACCAAATTGTTTCAAGGCTGATAGTGATAAAGACTATCTCCAAAAATTAAAATTACACTTCATGAAGGTGAATAATATGAGAATGCAGAAACTGTACCTTGTAAACTGCAACTGATATGGCTAAGTATCATCCCACCAACTGCACATTTGAAATGAAAAGAAAATGTAGAAAAATGAAGCATTTAGTCAGAATCATATCATTAAATACATGCATTCTGATGCCACAGACAGACAGAGGGGGTAAAATATCAATCTGTGGCACCTGCTGCAGGTGTTCTAGGTGGCAATCCTATCAAACAGGAAACCAAAAATTCAGAATACCTTCATAGCAAAAACACTGAAAACTTCAATCAGTACTCACATGGATATACTCTTTGGCAAACTCCAGAACTGCTGCGGATACATCATCATAATCATTATTGAGAAACTCAATCATAACTGGAACTTTTCGTTCGACAGCATTCTGCAGTAGCGCTACCTGCTCTGTAGACCCCGATTTTGATAGTCTGCAAACGTAACAGATAACTGCAATCACAGTCTAAACACTGTATGTACTGGAATGTATGAGATTACTCCTTCACAATCTTTGATCTTCAGGAACATACTTTTACAAAACACGTTTAGGTTTGGGCAAGATTACAAGGTAACCCCACTCTCCTGAGAATTAAGAACAAAGAAATTTGTCTTTTATTTGGGCTAATATAGTAACTGACACTGTGAAGCAAGTGAGTTCCAATCCTTAAGAATAAACCCTGGGGTCTGCCTCCTAACACAAAGAATGCTTTATGGCAACTCACTCAGCTGGTTTCCATGGAATCAGAAGGTTCATTACCATGTTCACAAAAGCCAGCCTGAGATCCTGTATAATATCCTGCAACACATTAGTTTTTTTAGTGAGGAATTATTATCCCCCACCACCCAATCCTTGCTGACTATCTGTGATTGTTTATTTTATATACATTAAAACAAAGTCAGACACCCATTTTAAAACTGAAACTATCAAGCTGCAGGGGGGGGAAAGACAAGGGGTGCCCAGAAAGAAATGTCCCTTATTATTCCTTAGTAAATATTTATCCCTAAATTATGAATACTGCACAGTATGAACAATGGAGTGAAGTTTTGACTCCACTCCCTGTTTTTCCACAAAGACTCTGTCCACTTCTAGGGCCTCATGCCAACAAGGAACATGGGTGTGTATGCCTAGCCAGTACCATGCCTTGTCCTGCTCATGTAGCCCAGTTCTCAATGCACAAATCACATTGACATCAGTACCAAACTTAATACTGCGGACTGCATCCTTCAGGGCTCCAAATAGCTGCATCTCTGAGGGTGACATATTGAGGCTACAGGGTGGATGGGTCCAAATTTCATGATGGATTCCTGAGTCCTCAAACTTCTCTGCAGCCTTGTAATGCCATGCTGGAATAAGACTGGATTCTTGTGTGGCTGAACTCATTGGAAACTCTTCCTAGATCTGTCAGCACCCTGCTGCTTCAGTTGACTGTCCCTCCCTCTTGGTATCACGTCCACAAAAATCGCTCCTTCACAGTACCAGAATATTGTGATCATGATCTTCCCCCCTGATTAGACTCTTCTTCCTCAGAAATTGAGGATGATAGCATTCCACAGATTGCTTTTTTTGTCTATGTTTCAACATGACAGACCTAGGTTTCATCTTATGTAACCATCTGCAATAATGTCTCTCCCTCAGCTTCATGTGCTAACAATTAGGAAGAAATGGCTTTTCTATCAGTTTTGTGTTCAACTATGAGGCTCTGAGGAACACATCTTGTGCACACATTGAAATATGCAAGATCTCAATGACATAACACATCCTTTGCCAATTAAAAGACTGGGCACCAGTTGTTGGTTTGTGAAGTACTGATCCTTGTGAATGATGGCATCAGCATGTCACAGCAGATTAGGATTAACAGGTGTGACAGAAAGGCCCGAGTGAGGGAAATCAGGCTGCTCTGCTTTGGTTCTGGAAGCCGTCACTCTCTTCGCCCAGCAACCAATGCTGCTGCTGTTGACGTACATCAATCCTTCTCACTAATTCTTTCCCAGCAACAAGGAATTCTTTCACAGTCTGTTGTTCGAAACACACATCACTGAGACTCCACTGTGAGGCACTGCTGCACTGCCACTGCCAGTTAGAAATCTTTACAGCTGTACAGCTGTGCACATAAATAACAGAAACTTCCAATTTGTTTAGTCTCTCACATTCCTTACTTTGTTACTGGCAAAAAAAAAAAGGGTGGGGGGGGGGGACTTTTAAATTTTATTTTTTTTCTTAGATTTTTTTTTTACTTAAAAGGATTTTTCAGT
>Ga0123354_10011526_pt1 | contig 13672 bp, 8 predicted proteins | sample TergutLab28metaG_2_FD_97872 | JGI IMG/M metagenome (GOLD analysis project Ga0123354, IMG submission 97872) | Labiotermes labralis P4 segment gut microbial communities from Petit-Saut dam, French Guiana - Lab288 P4 | ecosystem: Host-associated > Arthropoda: Insects > Digestive system > Gut ... | reverse complement strand
GACGCTTGTGAGTGCGGTAATGAACCTTCGGGTTCCATGAAATGCGGGGAATTTCTTGACTAGCTGCAAACCAGTTAGCTTCTCAAGAAGGACTCTGCACCATGGAGTAAGTAAGTAAGTAAAATATGTTTTAATGTTTACATACCAACTACGCCTGTCTCTCCCCTTCAAGTTTCCCAATCAAAGTCTTGCATATATTTCCCTTCCCACTTATGTGTGCTATAAGCTCTGTCCCTCTCATATCCCATGACACCATCACACAAATAATAAGTGGCGATGATTCAAAATGCCCCTAAGGATTATTATTTTTATTATTATTATTGACACACTTAGGAGAGAGTTTTCTTCCATGAAATACATTATAATTCACTACGGTGCATAATTATCTGTACAATGTCCTTGTCATGGGTAAAGTGTTTATTATAACTATATACAATAATTTTCTTTCTTCTTCATCCTTGACTTTTAAATCAATTGAAGTTCAGGATTTGTCCCTTTTTTGTCCTTGGTTCAATTCTTGTCTAGATTTTATGTGTCTCTTTGTTTGTTGCTTCTTTTTACTTGTGCCAAATTTGTAATTTAATATTAGCCAGAGGAGTTAATATACAGGGTTATTCGAAATGATTGTCGGGGTTTTAGCAACTGCCACCTCGTTCTCCAGATGCAACCCCATGTGATTTCTTTCTATGCGGTTACGTCAAGGATCAGGTTTATGTTCCTCCTTTTCCCACAAATATCCCGGAACTGAAGGCACGACCCAGAACCACCATTGAAACCATCACCGCTGACAATCTACATACAGTTTGGAACGAACTCGATTATCGTGTTGATGTTTGTAGAATCACAAAGGGTGCACATATAGAGCACCTGTAAGGTATTTAACAAAAACCTGGAGTATTATTCTATTAAATAAAAAATACATGTACTCCTACCTCAAGTGTATTGCGTATGACAAGTTGTTAAAACCCCGAAAATCATTTTGAATAACCCTGTATTAATAATAACTATTAGTATTGTTATCATCGATAATGCAATAATTTGATACAAATTCACATTTATTGATGTTTACTTTTACCCATCAGTATTTTCGTTATATTTATATACTTTTTTATGTACTGCTGATGTTTCGATGTACTGCTGATGTTTTGCCGTTTCATTTAGGTTGTTGGGTCGCAGGTACGGTACATCAGGGAGATCTTGAAGTACGTACCGTGTATTTTGTAAATTTTTTATATTTGTCCAACAGATGCACAATATATTTGTTAACAAATATCTGCTTTTTTAGCACTGCAACATGTTTCGATATTTATACATCTTGTTTGACATCCTGATGATAAGCACATAGCGCTCGAAACATGTAGAGGCATATAATAAACTTATTATAAAACAAGATTTTTATATTACGTTGGTTAATTACTAAGATTATACTGAGATGCACTGTAAGCAAAACATCTAAAGTGAAAACTAGTTCGAATGTAATTTCTTGCAAAATCCTCTCATATAATTCAAAATGTTGCTGGTGAAATAAATTTACTATGAAAGCATTGTAGTATAATACTCAATATATTCATATATTTGACAGTGACATGTCACTCTAGAACAACCAAAGGATGCTTTTGTGTGTTTCCACTGCAAAAACATTATGCGTAGGCGTTACAATATTACGTTACATGTACATTACCTTTTGTTTTTCCTACTGTTTGGGTTTTTATGTGTTTGTGTTGGGTTTGTGAATTTTACTGGTGTCGCAAACGACACCTGCACTGTTTAGTGCGCACGTAAGTAAGAAATATATATTTTCAATTATTGTTGGTCTGTTATCATCACCATCACCACCACCATCATCAACGAAATTGTATGTGTGACAATCAGTTTGTGACTCACCCCGATAGCCTGTCGTCGCAGCGTCTTCTGCCGTCGGCGTCTTACAGAGTAGCAGATGCAAACAGCGAGCAGGAGGATTAACAATGCTTCGCCCAGAATGAGAGGCAGCAACAGACTGTCGCGGCCGTTGTAACCCTGCAACATCAAGGGCACAGAGCGTGATACTCCGTACAGAAGGGCAGAGAAGGGCAACCATCCATAAAACGTTCCTTCCTATTTCGTCCAACACGCACCATATCTAAACATGTCTATAATACTAATTTTACGCAGGTATTTATTTTATGATCTATCTACATACCAATTTTCTTATTCCCAGATAAAAATTACTATTCAATTTTGTAATTACACGTTTTCATTTTCTTTAATTGTGTATTATGAAAATCGCATAAATAAAACGCCGTCGACTTTACAGAATTTCACGTAACAACTCGAAGGCTCTGCAGTGAGAATATTAACCGTTTAAAGACGAAGCGCAGACTGCTTTATGTAAAGACCCAGTCCGTACCGCGCAGTAAACACTTTTCATCTCTGCTATAAAAGCCAATCAGTTTATGCTGTAAGTGGCACAAGTCTCTGTTGGTTCTCAGGTAAAAACAAAACACATAAATATAGTGTGGGCAGAGCGTACAGTTGTTGAATGTTAAACTGTTGGTGTATCACGTGATCAGTAGGCCACACCAAATGTTATTCGTGTGGCACTATGTTCTGTAATTATAATAAGTATGAATAAATAAAATTAAATATTAATTCAACTCATATTATGACCCAATTTAAACATAATTCAAATCGCGTGCATGTGACGTCACGTTATATGTAGAATGTCAGATTTATTCCTCGCACTTTTTAACAGCAAGTTAGCACCATAAAATAAGTTGGTTTCCAGGTAAAATGTCCCTTGCTCTTTTCCTATTTTAAAGGATCTTCAGTTTGTTCGATGCATTACAGTAACATCTCTCCACCATGAATATTCATCCTTCCAGAGGAAGGTGAGTTGTTCCATGCTGAGGAGCAGACATGACGCAATAATTTTCGCTTTTCAGAGCTTCATTTTTTGGATAACGCCCAAAAAAGGCACATGAGTTCTGTTTGCAGAATGTCAGGTGCCTGCCAGGCTAAGCTTGGCAGGTACGTTGCGACAAGTCACTTGTTATAAGAATGGCAGTTTGTTTGTGTTTGCACGTCGTCTAAGTCTGTCAGTCATGCTGCTTATTAAGGTCGCGGTTAATTTGGTGGCAAGCCTGAAAAGGTCATAAGTCACACGTTTAAAATAATCTTACTGCGCGGGCTGTGGAAGTTGTCACACTGTAGTCCATTTTGTAGAAAGACTACGTCGTCAATGTCTTGCGAGGTTTCAGGTTTTTGGACTTGTGTCTACGTGTAAGACACATTCTGTGTAGAATGTTCGTGCGAAACGTCGGTAAGTTCCACCAGTGTAGATGGCATGACATCTGGCCGTCTTCATTAATAGACAAGCATTCTTTGTGTGAGACATCATGTTGTGACGCATGAACAGACAAATAACAGTTTTGTGAGACATCCTTTTGTGGCTCATGAACAGAGAAATAACATTTTTGTGAGACATCATGATGTGACGCATGAACAGGCAAGAAATATTTTTGTGAGGCATCCTGTTGTGACACATGAACAGAAAAATACCATTTTTGTGAGACATCCTGTTTTGACGCACGAACAGCCAAATTACATTTTTGTGAGACATCATGATGTGACGCGTGAACAGACAAACAACATTTTTCTGAGACCCCATGATGTGACGCATAAACAGGCAAATGGCATTTTTGTGAGACATCCTGTTGTGACGCATGAACACACAAATAACATTTTTGTGAGACATTATGATGTGACGCATGAACAGACGAATAATATTTCTGTGAGACTTTCTGTTGTGACGCATAAAGAAACAATAATCAGAAGAAACATAGGTAACCAAATGTGTCTCTTTTCCTGCTTGACCGATAAACCCCGACCAGTCTCTCTGCCCGACACTCTGCCAGCGTTGCGTCTTACGCCACACGTCGAGGAGGTGTGACAGTTAATGACGGCGGCTAGACAAATGATCGCAATGATAATAACCGTTAGAAAATCTAACAAATGCTCACTAGACCGTCAGACTGGCGCTTGTCCGTCAAGTAGGGAAAAAAACCCATATATATATAGTATAATTTTGAAAATAACTTCTCAAACTGATACATGTGATGAAGTGTAACAACATATATTTGTCTTATAGCACGATAGTTTTGTTATTGAATTATTCTTTGAAACATTAAGTTACACAAACACAACGGGTTATCCTCTGTTAATGTATATTTTTCAAAAAGTTCTACAAGTTCCTGCATGTCCATAAAAGCCACCATCAGGCCCAGGCGGCATACAGTTATGAAAAAAGACAAACACCTTAGGTATAACACGATAGTAATTAAACAGGTGACAGAGACCTCAAGCTTTGTTAACTCCAGTTCGCTTACTGAGCGGGTTAAATTAGCGGCAACGTCAGATGTGTCTGTTCTTTAAGTATCTAATTACAATCTCGTCTATGTTCAAGAATGTACTGACTGACGTCTTTATGATCAAGGAAACAGACTGTAAAACTTCCCTTCTGCCTTAATTAACCTAGCACCACGCCATGCTGATATGTCAGGGAGTGAAGAAGTAACGTAGCTCTATTAATTCTTAACCTTCAACACTAGCCTAAGGCAAGCTGTTAGTCCCAACCTGCAAACGATTAGGCAGAAGAACAGGGGGGAGGGGCAGAACTCAATAATAGGGGAAGGAGGGGAAAGAAATCTCTTACTGTCGCAGGGAACAGAACCAAGAATATCCGGTCATCCAGCAATCTAGTCAGGGTACTAATAAAGAAGGGCTAAAAGCTCCCTCAAATAAGGATGAATAAATCAAATCCTTAAAACTAACTGTTCATAATAAACTTTCCAAACTATTTGACGCTGTATAAGTACCGAAATAAAAAGTTTTAGATGATCTAAGAAGCAGTTAATACCTGCCATTTAGGAGGGGGTAGGTACGTCAAAACACAACTGTCTTTGTATCTGTTTTACGCGTATTAGGCTGACGACATGTTTTGGTCACCGTGGGCCATCCTCAGGTCACAAAAATGTATAATGAGGAAAAACTATACAGTGTAAGATAATCAGTTGTGGTACATATTCTGAACCTACCATTTCATCAATGTTTACATTCCTAGCATCTAATTTCTCTTCTGTACTCCTTTCGTTCGAGAACTAGAACAAAATGCTGAAGATCTCCTGGGTTTTGCACTTTTCGGGGAAATTACGCAGCTTATAGTGGCAATTCCTTATCGACGTTTCGGGACAATCTATCAGCCCCCACCTGCAAGAGTTGACCCTTAAACAAAAGGATTGGTAGTTTGCCTCGAAACGTCGGTAAGGAATTGGCACTATACGCTGCGTAATTTCGCAGAAGGGCGCAGATCTCATCTACTTGGTGGGAGGGGGAGGCCTGAAATCGAGACCTTCTGAACATAAAAGGTGTAAAGGGAAAAAATTCAATACAGATGAAAGGTAAGTTGGTCGTTATGAGGCCTATAATAATTCAGGGTAGTGTAATAATTAAGAAGGGTTGTGATAGCTTAGATAGTAAAAGGGCGTGTAACGAGATATGTGGAGGCCCGGGCAGTGTCCAGCAGAGCGCTCGGTTTGCTGCGGCGTTTCGCCCGTCAGTACGACAGCCGAAATAGTGTCAACAATGCATGTTGAAGGAACATGGACATTCCCAGAGCCCAGACTGCCTCACACAGTGGTATTCTGCAATGTGTGGAGTTTCACTTTACCTCAGGACAGGGGTGCACAAATTCCAGGCGCCAGACATCCCTGGCAACTGAAATCTGTGCCTGCACCTAGTAGTCTCTTTCTGGGTACTCAGTCAGGACCTTCTCCTTGTCACTTTTCAGGTACTTAAAATTACGAGGTGGCTCCTACACTTGTGGTAAATGTATGGACTCCTGCATTAGGAAATCAAGAAGATTACAATGGGTTGGAAGTGTAGTAAGGATTCAATATGGAGCGTACGTAATTTGCTGAAAAAGCTTTAAAAAGCATTATAAATTTTAGGTTCTTTTTAAATAATTTGTCTCATCATATCAAACGTAAGGAAAGTAGCACTAATTTGAAATATATAGTTAAATTAAAAAAGACTGCCAATAGTCACACAGCCAAAGTCTATTGTCCATGCGTGGTTTCAGACTTTCTCTGCGGTGTAAATGCAATATTTTCTCTTCTGGGATGTTAAACAGCGTCGAATGGTAGTTAGGTGCCTACATTTCGGTACAAACTACAGGTTGATGGGTTGTACCGAAACGTCGTTAACTACCATTCAAAGCTGCGTAACATCCCAGAAGAATAAATATTTCATATATTGTACTTGTCCGTGAAAGGAAGGAACCTCTCTTGAGTGAGGCCAAGTCGGCTACGTGACGAGGCAGTCTGGATCAGTGGCGTACCGACGGGGGGGGGGGGTTCAAACCCCCCTCCCCGAAATTCCGAAGGCCTTCCAAAATCGTGCCAAACTCAACCCGATAGTGAAAACTGTTAAAAACTGCTGAATTTAGGAAGCCAAAACCCCAAGATTTTCGGAAAAAAAGGCAGTAAAATTCTAAAACTACCGCCGGTTCGCAATTGTTTTACATTAGCAAGGACAAATAAATTGGTTGGCATCATAAATAGTCTTAAAGTACCAAAAATTAAGAAAATTTTATTATATGAAATGAAATTTCTTGTACCAAATTACAGCTGCCTCCAGAAAACCTGACTAGGGCGCTACCGCCATCAGATCTCCTTTCCCTCTGTCATCTGTCCTCAACTGAATTTGTTGAACCCCCCGAAAGAAATTCCTGGGTACGCCACTGGTCTGGATAGTCCACAACCTAGACTATCCGCTCGTCACATTTCAGTTTCAGAAAATCTAGACTCTAAATCCTCCGAAACTGTGGCATTCTATGGCTGTGTCCTTCAGATTGGCAAACAGCTAAATTTGGTGAAAATTCTCCAAATGCATGAGTTTGTCACAGTCAAGTGGCAACAATGTGTTTCGTATTGCAGAATCCTAGGATTTAAAAACCGGCCCATAACTAGGAAAATAAGCAGCAGCAGCACAAAATGGATCACGACCAGTAAAATAGAGAGGCAGAACACAAACTGCAACACGGCCAGGAAAATAAAGAGGAGGAACACAAATGGAACACGGCTGGGAAAATAAAGAGTAACAACATAAAATAGGTCACGATCAGGCCAATAGATAGGAGTAGAAAGAAATGGCTCGTGATCAGGCAAATACACAACAGAATAAAATGGACTACGTTCAGACAAATACAGAGCAACAACAGAAAATGATTCACCGAAATGTCTCTCTGACGTGTTCATTCCATCATTTTAAGTTTAGCTTTCTAAAAAAAAATTATGCATTCAATCGAATTAATTTTACGGTGTTTTGGAATTTTTAAATTTAGGCATTCAGATATCCCATTGATCAAAAAATTCCTTGTTTTGTTAAATTCGTAACTCTATCAGGATTTTCGCACCAGGCCACCACTGTATCCTAGTCATAGACGTATGAATTTACTCCACACTTCTTCCTTCAAACAGACCGTTCATAAACATTTGGCTGTCCCTACTATCTGCTTTTCAATTTTCACAATGGCTTCACCTCCTAATCATCTAACTCACGTTTTGTATCGTTTTCTCTTTGCCTCCATGCGTGATTCACGTCAAATTACTCTCTCCTTCTTAGCTTAATAAATTTAATTATTTATATTAATTAATTATAATTTCATCATAAAGCTTCTCTGTCTGCACAATTCTCTATTCTATTAATTCCCTTCCAAAATATTTTCCACAACACTTCATATTCAGAATTTTATAATGATTGTATTCCAACAAGGATATAGGCTTAGGAGTTATCAGGAGCCTTAATCAAGGGCAAGGCGAGCTCACACTAATCCGTTCTCATCCTGTGGGATTTGCCGATTATGTGCTTTGTCGCAGCTTGACATTGGCAACGCGGAGGGAAACAGTGCAACGACACGCAATGACGTCACGGCAGTGCCCCAGTCAAACCCTGGAATGACTCACTCTGCAGGTGGTTACGTAAAGGGAATTGTAATTAAATATTGTAACTGCCATACGAAATAAATATATCGCCATTTAAGATGTTCCGCGACTGTTTCTAACAAAAGGTTATTTATTTATTTTTAAAAACTAAAGTAAACTTCAAAGTAGCCATTACAGTAATGTATCCACGGATCCCCTGCGAAATGGTTACGGGACTCTTGGGATACGCGGAGCACACACAGAGAATCACTGCCTTAACCGGATAATGTAACAAAACTTGTAAAGTTCCTGACTTGTAATCTGAAAGTATACTCTTCGATTCTCGTCTCGTATAATGACTATTATGTCTGAAGTTGCTTGTGAGTGAGTCCCTCCAAAAATATTGCTAACTTTTAATTTATCATCTATCTGTCATTTATTTATTTATTTATCTATCTATCTATCTATCTGTCTGTCTGTCTGTCTGTCTATCTATCTATCTATCTACCTACCTACCTACCTATCTATCTGTCTCTCTATCTATCTAGTTATTCATTTTCTATTTCTTTATGTACCTTCGTATTTACGCATCTATTTATCTATGTATCTATCTTCTACATCTTTGTCCAGCTAGCTATTTCTGTCTACCTTTCTACCTGTCTACAAGTATATCACCATTACAAGTCCGCTGTCTGCACATTACAACATAAACAAAGGTCACACACACACACACACACAATCGCTCTGGTAATCGAACCCATAATCCCGGTGTCTGAGTGACGCACACAGTGAAGTTACTTTACCAAATGTCTGGATAATACTTTGAATGACACCACGACACCTTCCTTTCACGACCTAAACACTTCATTACACACTACCATCAAATCAGTCTACGCTGAATACTCTGGCCTGCTGTCAGCATCGTTAAATAAACAACAAATGCGATTGACTGTTCCTTTCTTCCTTTTTCTCTCCTTACATAATTCCTCCTAATTCAGTCAATTTCTTTTTCGCCTTGCTGCAGTTCGAACTACGAGTTACAATGAGCTGATGGTGTCTTAAATGCAGTGCACGTACCTGACCATAAATAATCTCATATACGTATTAGAACAGAAACGACTTGTAACCTGCCGTCGACCTATAGATCAATTAAGAGTGGCGTCGCAAAACCCCCGAGAACACCAAGTTATAACTTACAGTTAATAGGACGCGCAACCAGAATTCTTTACAAACGTGGCACTGTAATTGGGGGAAATCAGGGCTATTTGGAGGATACAGGCTACAGAAGGAGGATGGAACCGCGTGTTGTATTGGCGGGACAGATGTGACCGACCGGATGTTCGTCTGTGTAGGTCCCAGACAAAACGCCTGCACTTCGCCGTATTGTTAATAACATCTATGGAAACGAGTCGATAGTTGTTTTAATATTATATTCCCACCGAGTGGTGTTTTGTTACATAATAATATACTAACAACGAGACAGTACGAATACTAAGAAGGACACAGTTTATTATGACAGCTGGAAATTAAGAACCCGAAGTAGGTACCTTATTTTCTGTCCGACTTTCGCAAATGTCTGAATATGGCAAGTAAAAAGGAAACGCGTGAAACCCGAATGCGCTGCAAAACAGACATGTTTTGGCGCTGGTCGCGTCTCGTATCCTTGAATATTTTCGACCAGTCGATTCTGGTCCTTTTATCTCCCCTGCCACGGGCACTTTGCTTAATAGCGGAGCGGTCAGCTATTTCTGCTACCCTGATGTCCGAAGTCAGCGGACTGGGTGACGGTGGATATCGTTAAAGAGGTAAAGCGAACGACCAATTTTTGGACAGTAATCTGACATTATTGTCCTGGTTGTTGAGATGATAGTAAGCTGGCACTTGGGTAATTTGAGCAGCTGTGCCGCTAAATGACAACGAAGTGACCTTGACTGGCGATACACAAACCGTTCCCAAATCTTCGTAAGTTTGGCTACACATATACTGAATATATATTTCAATCCATCGCTTTAAAATTATATAGCTTTGGATTATAGACTCACCTGGCACAACATTTATGAAGCTTGAATAAAACATGCAATTCCAAGGCAGAAGCTGAAAGAACCACTGTTTGGCGTCGGCATCAGAGCGATAGACGGCATCGTGAAGGCAGTCGAGGGCGCGATAATTGATGTACGTATCAAGACTGGACAGTGCATGTGGTGTCAGGCAACATCCACAAGTGTGGCAACGTTTTTTGGAACACTGCAGGAGACTGTACTTAGAGTTTGTAAAGACAAAGCTTGAGAAAAGCAAAGTGTGTTAATTTTGCAGCATTGTTGCCGTTAACATTCTTAAGTTCGTAAGAGCAACACAGTGCGACCTGCAGAAAACATCGGTCGAGTAAGGAAATGGTTTAGGTTTTGTTGCTACAGACCATGATCTGCCCATCACTGACTGATGCCATAAGTCACTTGTGTTACGCATCCATTATTCCCTTATTGTTACCTGGAGGTGACAGACACAGCCCTAAGGAAACACCCGATAGAGAAACACTGTCACAGCTTGTGGACCAAGGTGCACGGTCGAGTGGAAAGAAATGATGCGGCATGTTGCTGACTAACAAAACACTGGAAAGTTTTTGTTATAAATCACTCAAATTCAACTATCACTCAAATAATTCTGATGATATCAGAATTGGTTGATTAGCAGCCAGAAGGTCTGTCAACAGTATCCAATAAATGGACGGCATCTCGTCGGAAGGCACACACCCTGGCATCTAGCTAAAAACTTAATACGTTAAATCATAGTTTTGTGTAAAACCGAAATTTTTTTGACCAACGAAATAATTAGTAAGAGTTTATCTGAAAATAATAAGCAGTTGTCACGATGTAGATAAGGCTTATTTACAGTAAGGCAGTCAGGAGAACGTTCGGACAGCAGAAGGACCAGGCACGATGACGTCACTAAATTATCTGTGGATAAAATCAGTAATTTTATGCAGGCCAGATAATGTCGTTACAATTATGCATTATTTCTATAGTAAATACATGCACCAACGTCTCAATATATTTTATATTTGAAAAACACTCTACACGTTTTGGACGGTTTTTCCGTCTATCATCAGGAGATCAAGACTGTACATACAGCTGTCAAACAGAACTGCTGACTGCTTGCCTTATCTCCTGACCATCGAAGCTGCAACGTACTGCATAGGCAAAAAATTGAAGTTTGACCACACGCTGTGAACAAACCAAAAAAAAAAATTCAATCCTATTGCTAGTATAGCAAACTGTGTGAAGTCTTAGGCGAAATTATTCCATTGTGTTTTTATTAGACGAGTGCATGTTATTATCATTATGGGATAAACAGAGTTACACAGATCTTGGATATTATTTTTTATTCGATTCTACTACATGTTTAACCCGCAAAGCAATCGACGTTTTGGAAAACCTGAGTTGAGGTGGCTTGAGTTAGTTGAGGAAGATCTAAAGAAGATGGACCTGAGAAATCTAGACCGAGAAAAGTGGAGGGCAATTTTGGAAGAGGCTAAGGTTCATCAAGGACAGTAATGCCACAGGAAGAAGACGAAGAAGATGTACTAGATATTCTTCATACACAGGGTTATATTTCCGCCAGCAATGAAGGTACGATCTATAATAACAAAACACAATGCTGCTTGTTTATTTAATAACAACATTCTTCACAACAAGCAAAGAACTGCCTTTGTTGAACACTTCTTACAGTTTGCTCGACACTCATGTGTGCTATCGTCGACAACATTGCGGCTGGTGCGCTGTCACACCATTTAAAGGGAAACTGGATAACGCGGGACGTTTAAAGACGTCCTACAAGGCAACAGTGAAGTGTCGACAGCTAATATTTTGGCTACAAAGTCAGAGCAGGGTCCGCTACGACACCGCGAAGCCAGAACCAAATCGGCGGAGATCAACATCACGCCTCCCCTTGACAGTTCCTACTCAGTATGAATGCTTTCTGAAGAGCAATCCTATAGGCTGCTCTGCTTTCAGAGTTGAACTGCAACTTCCCTTCCTTCTACCTTCTGTGGGTGCCAAAATGTATGAAAGAACCGAGATTTCGTCTCCAGAGTGTAAGACTTGGAAACTAGTGTCTCGGTTTATTCTTTTACAGTAGTCGATTTGCGTGTATATATATATATATATATACGAATCGATAATTGTAAAAGAATAAACGGAACCAATATATATATATATATTTAATGTAACTACAATCAGGACGCCGGCGTAGCAATTACATCAAGCGGCCTGTCTCGGAACGACCAATTTACGAGCACTGCTTGGACCGGCGATTCTAGAAACACCTTCATATTATGCCGTCAGCTGTATCGTTAGCTAGCCGCGATAACGAATTCGGTATAGCGCCTAGGCTACGGGCTGGGTGATCCGAGGTTCGAATACCGGCAGAAGCACGAGATTCTCTCTAAAACATGCCCCCCGGCCCTGGGCCCCCCCCCCCCCCCAGCTTCTTGTGCGATGAGTACCAAGTGCGGTTTCCCTCAGGATAAAGTACTAAGAGCGGGATACTTGACCACAGCTACACTAGTAGCAGAAACAAGAATATGTGGAGCTACACCTTCATTCCTCCCTACACCTATCCAGAGTACACAAGGTCAACTTGTATCGTTCGCTTTCATACAGCAATGGTAAAAGGATATTCGACGACTACGGACTGACGTCTTCCATATTGAGCCCAATTTTGGAACCCACTGCTGCCAACGTTAAGTTTCATTGTCCTTCTCGTTTCACAGAGTTTCAGTTTAACTAATTGTGGCGGGTAGGGAGGACGAGAGGTCGGGTACACGGCTTAGATAAAAAAAAATGGAGGCACGAGGCTCTTCGTCAGCATCTTAGTTACAGGCCGAGACTAACGAAGAATTGGGTTTGTGTAGAAAACACCTAAGTTACCGGACACCGCACAACTAACAGTCATATATGACACTGTGCCAACATTCCACCCTCTCTGCTGGCGGCCATGTTTCGTTCATTGCTTGTGGCCGTATGACATCAGCGACCAAGCCAGGAGCTGAGAGAGCTCACGACTTCCGCCATATCGGTATTCCTTGTTCCAAAAGTGACCTTGTTGGAAAATCTATTCGAATTTACGATTATTCAGGAAGCAAAGTACGTCCTTTTGTCGCTAATTGGCCCACCCTACCTTGAAGATATTGCGTAATTATTATTATTCAATTGAGTTAAACGTCACCTGGTTACAAATCGGCCTTAGCGAAATTTACATGCAGGTCGGGGTCAAAAGGCCATTAGGCCAAACCATTGTAAAATTAGGAAAAATTTCAACTGTCGAAATCGAATTTTCGGTTCGTCAAAGTGGAAACAGAAACGGTCCGATTTCGCGGATTAAATGGCATAAATATCGAATACACAATGGAGAGTTGGTCACATAGAGATAGAAAGAATAACACTGGAGGGAAAATGTATGTGCATGGTACAAAATTATCATTACTCTAAAGGTGGAAAAAACGAAGCTGTGAACATATTAAACGGGGTGATCAGCAGAGCAGAGAGGGAGAATGAGGTTAAAGTTAGCAATAGTTGAATAAAGAGAGACCGACTTGATGTCACTTGCTTTGTTATTTCATTATTTAATGCTCAACATGTTTCGGATGTTAATACATCCATCCTCAGGAGCTTGCGACTTATTTGTTGAGTTATTTCATGGGTTGTATTGCTCTG
>Ga0123354_10011525_pt1 | contig 13673 bp, 5 predicted proteins | sample TergutLab28metaG_2_FD_97872 | JGI IMG/M metagenome (GOLD analysis project Ga0123354, IMG submission 97872) | Labiotermes labralis P4 segment gut microbial communities from Petit-Saut dam, French Guiana - Lab288 P4 | ecosystem: Host-associated > Arthropoda: Insects > Digestive system > Gut ... | reverse complement strand
GGAACTTGATTACAGGATTGACATCTGCCGCGTCACCAAGGGTGCACATATCGAGCACCTGTAAGGTAGGACAGAAACTTGGAGTGTCTCTCTCTCTCTGTTGATATGCTCCTTTCTGCCGTGCCTGTCTTGGTTGTTGCGCAGTCGAGTTCGGAAATCCCGGAGGGACTTATGAATAACCCTGTATAAAATTTACATTTGACGTCATTTAATATTTTGTTTAAAAATGCAACTTTAGCTGTGATATCATAGAGAAAAGAGAGAGAGGGGTAATTTACATCGTAAAGTAAAAGCACATTACGTGAAAATAAAGACTGTTTTATAAAAATACAAATCAGGATAGAAATATGAAGTTGTTTATATATATTAAGCAGTATATTCCGAAGAAATAAATTATTGTTGTACTTGCCTGCCACGTTACATTCTTAATTCAAGAAGAGGAAAAACTTGATACATATCGCATTCACAAATGGCTGTAATGGATGAGAGACTTAGAGGAGAATAAATCAATTAAGAATTTCATTTTCTAGTCGACTGGTTTTGTGCCGACAGGAAAACACATCTTGACAAATAGGTACGCCTCTTGACTGTATTTCTTTAAGATACTAGTGACTAATTTTACGACGAAAGGAAACCCGAAAATTTACCAACAACAAATAAAAAGGTCTTTATGAGCCATACTGTCTAGTAGTTATACTGTGGCATGCATAATGAAGTGCATACTGTACCGTGACTGCAGAGAAGGCGTCAATACACAACGCCGACAGGCTAAGCAGGAATAGTCCACAGAGTGGAAGGTTTATTGTATCTTCCAGTAATGCCATGTATCTGAAATAGTAGATCATAATATAGCAAAACGCACGTTTTTCATTCGAGTAAGTAATATTATTTGTAGGTTGACTTATCGTTGTTTGTTTTACCGCTTTATCTGCTGGTGATGACGTATACAGTTGTCCAGTTGTTCCTGCGTGTGACGGAATTCTTCAGAATGAGTGTTCTTCTGTCCTGCTGCTTCCCGTTCATCAGTCTCACCTCCACAGTCCTGCAGTGATGTGCCGTGTGTCTGTCTGATGTTTAAAAGAGACGCCCTGAACTTCTCCAGCTGACTGCCGGCGACACACACTAGCGTAGCGTAGAGGCTTATAAAGCCAAAATATACGCATACTACGAAGATTGTTGCCATGACCTGTGGGAGTGCCTGGATTTAGAAAGTCTGGCAAAAGTTCTTATTCAGTTAATCGAAGTACAAAATAGTCATTTTATTTTCGCTGTTTAACTGTTGCTGAGAACATGCCTTTACCGCGACCTTGCATACTTTGAAGTAGATTTTACTTAGGTTTTTAACAGGAATGTTTACAGAGGTTGTATAAGATTTAGGGAAGTGGTTGTAATTGAGACCTACCTTTAAATGTGTGTAGTGAATGTGTATGATTTACACCTAAATTATTGCAGTGTGTTTTATATAACTACCTTTATGTTATGATGTGACCAGAAAAAAATGTGTTAAGTACCGATATTTGCGAAAGATCATTTTTTAAGACTCTAAAATAGGAGAACATTTTGTATGTTAGTAACACTTTTTGTCATAAAATGTACCACATTTCGCCACGGGAATTCATATTTTCTTCGATCGACTGTAAGTCATGTACTGCAGCATGTTTTCTAGTAGTGATATTAAGTGAGCTACAGGAAGAAGACTGTATTTTCCGACACAAAATTTAATATAGTGAGATAATGTTTAAGTGGTTATTAAGATTTAGATTTTTATTATTAAACGGAATATTTGCAGAAAAATTGCCCCCCGGGGATATATGCCACTCATGCCGTATTTCGAACGTCTGTCAATCGGAGGAATTTGTTAATCACCCACTGTTTTATTAGTCACTTGAAGGAAGAGTTGTTCTGTTGTGATTTCAAATTACGTTTTCTGTTAAAGTCAGCTAAGTTGACATTTGTTCGTGAATTCATAAATCATTCTAATGCAGATATAAAAGCATTCCCTGAACGTGCCTTTGAGAAATTTGTGACTTTGGAGGGTCAGTTAAGTAAACTAAAATTTCTGTTGTTTATGTTTCAGCCATATGATGTTTTTGTAATCCATTAATGTAAGCATGGCATTTCTTCCTGACACATTGTAAAGTTAGTACATTTTAGGAAAGGAAAGGTTCCACTCCATGAAAATACGTGTTTATGTGATTGTGAAGTTAGACATGTGAATTTTCCCGGACTGTTTCATTGTACTTTAGATTAATCAAAATCTGGTTTTCTTATTGAATCATCCTTTGAGCTCATGCCATAGAATTAAGTGCGAAGAAAATGAAAACTATATTAGCGCTATTGAGACGAATTGATATTATGGCTTCCCTATCGGTGTTGTAATTAGATGGTAAAAGCTGGCGATTTGGTCCGGAAAAATCTTCTGCCCCTGGTGTATCTCCTAGCGTTACGTGCATAGCTTTTTGAAACATCTAGGAATTTTTGATGCAAACAATTACCCTTTAAGTGCAGAGAGCTGTCATTTTTTTAAAAAAAGAATGGCTTCAATTTGATGCTACGGATTCACAGCCCTGCTGCTTTTTTTGGTTTGGATTTTTGGTTTAATCAGAAACACTTTGTTGTCCGGTGAGTCAATATTATCACATGGAAAAGTAAAAACCGCAAGCCTCTGATTTTTACTGGTGAAGGGTAGAACACTGGTGTTTCCGTAGCAGATATTGTAGGTGCGTTTGTTTTGTCCCTTAGATCTAAATCTCTCCCGTATTATTTCGTGTCATTTTATGACGCATCTGAGAGAGGACAGAAACAGATCCCACTGCCTCAGAGTCAACAACTAATAAATAGGTTAATTTTGAGCCTCTTCATATTTCATTCAATCGAGAAGTATCACCCCTCACTGGACTTTAGAAACCTATTTTACTTCAACTAAATAGCTAAAGTAACTCAATCCGCAGCATAGGGCCCCTGTGAAGAAATATTCAAGAAACAATATTTAGTCATTAAAACAGCCTGAGATTTTGTTGAAATAGTGCAATGACTGAAGGGTTGCAATTCAAATGGGGAAAAGTAAGTAACCTACTTAAAACCACGCGTGAATGTGAAGACGCTAGTACTTGACCTAAAGAATCCTGGCAACGACTCCAAAGTAGATTGGCACTGAATGCTTAATTTTGGAATAATTATCACCCATTATGAAGGAAATATAATTGACTTTGGTATTTCATTTGTTAAAGCTGGCTTCATGCAAAAGCTCCCTTTATGAAGACAAATGCTGTTATTGTGGAATGCAGGCTGTACGAAATTATGAATTAAAAATAAAAGAAATAACATGTGCAGTTCAAGGGGAGTTTTCAACGGTGAAGTTGTGATCTGTTTTGGTCTTCAACTGAGATTTATTTTTATTTACGGAATGTATTTTAACCCAATTATTTGTTGTTAATTGGGAACGAATTTCTATATGTTGCTTCCGTGAATTTGTAGAATTCAGAATTCGGAATTCGAAAAGATTCATTGCCATCGCCACACCACTAAGTCTACAGCCCAAGTAGCTGCAATGTTTCTGAACCGAACCAATGACATTTCGACAGCTCAATCCCAGTAGATACTAAACTCGTTATAATTATATAAAGTAACCCAACACAATACGTCACATTCACCTGTGAGTTATTTTGAGTTCTTCTTACGAGAACCTGAAATGTAGTTCATTAATAACACTTACGGTATATTAACTGTTCTAGTCGTCGGATGCATTAGACAAAATTTCAGGAGGTTCGTAAAAAGTGCTATCTATATCCACGGAATTTGGCTAGAGTCCATCGGCAGATATATTTTTAGAAGAACAAATTCGATGACGAGAAGAATTATATGACCCGGATTGAATAAACGGAGACGAGAAATTTGAATTTGTTTATTTATTTATTAAAAGTATTTGCCAAATTGCTAAAATTGGATATTAGCTTCATCATGTCCGTCACTCCGCATGGAACAACTAAACTACCATAAATCGGATTTTCGTGATATTTTATATTTGAGTATTTTTCGAAATTGTCGAAAAAAATTCAAGTTCCTTTAAATTATGGAAAGCTTTTCGGGCCCTCCGCTTGAAGGGCTATATGAGTGTATGATGATATATCGCCGAATTCTTCGCAGAATGAGAAATATTTGGGAACAATTTGAATAGAAAATCAAACCACATATATTGTGTTCAATATTTTTTCCGAAAACCGTGCCTTTTTTAAAATAAACTGTGAAAATATGCTAGAAAAATATAGAGCATACCGGAATAAATAGAGTGTTTTGGCAGAGGAGTTGCGATTTTCATGCATGGCACAAATTGGTAATATCTATTGCTTATTATATCACAGGTTGAAATGTTGTGGTGAGCGCGTGTTTATGCACATTTGTTTCTTTGCAGTACGCATCTTTTAGCTTCGTCATGTCCGTCTGTCCGCATGTAACAAGGTGCTCCCTTTTGACGTATTCCATTAAATTTGGTAATGATGACTTTTGTGAAAATCTGAACCGTGTTTAATTCGGACAACAATATCAGGTACATAACATGAAGCTCACAATGTTTATCTTGTTATAGGCAGCGATATTTGTAGCGAAAGGCAAAATAGAAGGCAGATTTTTCAATACTAATTGCAATGTGACATTGAGATGCATGACTTCAATAATATGAAGGGAAATACTTTTTTGTTTCCGTGGTCAAGATGGTCATGGAATCTCACGTTTCATGTAATTTTCCTTTCTTGTTTCATATAATGTAACCCAAATGGACCATTTGCATTTTACAAGTGTAGCATTAATATGGTTTGAACAATCTAAACACTAACGACTGGTCTTTATTTGTCTAACAGTGACAGTGTTTTGCACCGTAATCAGAAGATCAACAAAGCATGATAGACACGTGGGTAATTACGCTTATATTAGTGTTTTCCTTCAATGGAGGACCGGAAGTGAAACAACTTTCTGGGGTTGTTAACAGCTGCGTAGCTGTTATTTTAGGCGTCAATAGAAAAATCATGGGAGAACTGACTGTGAATTTCTGTTGGGTAGAAGTAACTATTTGTAGTATTTGATGAATTATTTACTTTCCTGCTTGACGTAATTTCCAGCTGGTAAATTAGAGGTTTAAAATTAAGCTACGGTGTGTTGAAGTGTAACGTGTTTCTTAATGTGTAGCTTTGTTAAAAATGGCACAACATCGAAAGACGTTTGTGGTTTTGTTAGTATCCAATGGAGAATATCAAGACTTTTCCCATCATCCACTTATGTAAAAAGTACAGTAGCCAAATCACAGCCAGGAATCGAATTTAAATACTGTGTGCAAACAAACAATCGTGATATAATACTTTATGTTATTTGGTATTATTTACCTTATGTCGTTTAGGCCTGTCTTTTGTTTGTTTAATGTTCTTATTTAATACCTGGAAACGACGATTAATATCGTAATTTGATCTACAATATAAGTGTAAATATTATTTCTAGTACTCTTTTTTCAGTTGCTTGCCTTGGAACTTAGCCGTTCTTCACCACAATAGATTTGGGCGAGACTTCATATTTTACATTTTTTAAAAATCGTTAATATAGCAGATATTTTAGTCGTCAGTAGCAAAATCGTTGCAGACCGGACTGTGGGTTTGTGTTTGTGACAAGGAGTAATGAAAATTAAAGTTCTGCCTTATTGAATGTTTGGTTTTCCTTATTTCCAGCAGGCGTATAAGAAGTTTAAACTTAACTTATTTTTTTTTAATGTAGTGTGTCTCTTACTGAGAAACATTGCAATAAAGAGCGTAACATTCCGTGAGACTTGCGGGTTCGTCAGTAGCTTGTAAGAATATGAAGATCGTTTTTCTGTATTCTTTTGTGTGAAGCTTAGAGTCGGAATTTACAGTCATATAGCAATTTAAAAGGTGTGTGGAAAGGAGGAGAGAGATAAAAGTTCTCTTATTGATTTAAAATGAATTTACTTTGATATCGTTTAGACTTGTCGATATTCGGTTTGTATTTAATACGAGGAAACAACGAAAAATAACCACTTTTCTTCAACAGTATAATATTAAATGCATATTATATTATTTTATATTTATTTGTTTGTCCTTGAATTATATGTTTGATACCACAATAAATTAGATGAGGCTTTCATACTTAACATCGGGTTTTCATTTCGAAATTTCGGCTCTTCGTGGGAGGATAAATATGTCTATTTGTTTTCGAAAGTGTGTCCTAGTGGCTTTAATTTGAGGTCATAATTATTGTGATGTTAATTTATCCGGCGCAAATCACCACTGATAAGCAGCATGTCTAAATACTGAAGTGAGTTATTTTTTTGTTGAAAATCGCATCTGCCTGCCGGAAGATTCGCACAAGACTGGTGCTTTTGGAAGTTGTGAAGAAATGTTGCCCGCAGTGTACATGCCCCTTTTATTAGCATTTTCACTGGTCAAATATTTCTGTAAAATTACAAATTTTTATTACTTTCAGTTACTAATTGGGACACTTGATGGCGCTCTCGCCGTTTCGATTCACGATTGCGTCATTGAAATTTTTCATTGACATAATCCTTCCTGCACGCGTATCACCCTCCGGTCAAAACAGCCTCTAAGAGAATCAAGTACAAGGTGTACCAGAAAAATAAAGGCGACCAGGGTGTAGCGCTGACAACCTTAGCAATTCCATGTGCCGATTGTATTGAAATTACAGACCCTCAGTCTCCTGGTTATTCGTAAACCTTTCTACAACTAACACAATGTTAAATCTGCATTTCAAAAGCACTATATTTCGCAATATAATAGCACTGCAATGACATTATTCGGCCTGTGATGTGCTAAACGCTTGGCACTCGAATCATTGATAAATCACAGATGTATCCTGCAGTACAGATATCGAACACATTTATGTTTGATTAACGTAACAATGTGAACATTACCTCTATGAAGTTAATAATTTCATATATTGGGCTGCGTGATGCATCAACAGGGAACCATATGGGAAAGATCATTTCATGGCTCATTACAATGCGCACGGTACTCTGGATGAAGTGGAATACAAATCCGAAGGACACTATGTTTTTGGTATGGCTTTGGATGATCGGGATGTACCCAGCGTTTGTGATATCTCCGGTCTCAGGATCTCTGGTTGGCAGTTCTTCCCATGTGAAGGAATCCGTCAGGATGAGAAGATGTTGGATTTGACGATTATGATAGCTGAAATGGGATAAAGTACTAATTAAACTCAGTTGTAATATACGGAAAATAATAACAGGTTTAGTTTGATCAGACAAAGGTGAAATTTTGCATTTTGCTTTCCATGATACCAGACAAGTTCTATTGTTACTTATACTTGGTACAAACAAGATACATACGCAACCTATTTTTTAAGTAAGAAAATTACATAACTCCGTTCATGCAGTAACCAAATGATATAAGATTATAGGATTCCTTTTCTTTATATACTTTATTTTTAATTTAAGTATTGCTTAATTCTTAATTAATTCACATTATTAATAATGCTACTTTTGAAAAGTAACATACATATGACTCCCAAGCATGCTACAAAAACACAGTATGAATGTGGATTTAAATCGGCTTACCTGACACCGAAGTGCAGCCACACTCCTATGTGAAATAAGAATACTATGCGAATATTCTTCATGGCAATTGTCAACTGAGGTGTGTGAAAAAAAAAGTGCGCACAGGCACAGAAATATGTAATGTAAAAACACACAATTAAGCTGGCTTTGTATAAAGCGTTAAGTCTTGATGCTGAGTTCACTTTAATTGGAATCCCTCCCATTCGAAATATGAAAAGAAGCACTTTAAAACGACTTTCATGAAGGCTGTTATTGTACTTTGTGTGCGTTTTCGCTTCATGTTTGCTGTGCTCCATGATTTGCTAGTAAATGTATGAGATTTACTGTATCAGCAGTATAAGTGTCTGTCACAACACAATATTCAATAAGACGATCCAGCCCTTCAGGTAGACGATGCCAAGTATGACTGACTGTGAACCCTTAGTGGCTGGACTTATATAATGTGTTGTGAACAACGAAAAACTACTCCGATAATGCAAGTTAATTATTGATAAGGCAGGAACGTTATCAGTTATGAAAGTTATGCGTGACAAATTTGTTCCAATTTATAAGTCAGGTGTTTTTCGAAATTTCAAGGAAATCAATTTCCGTAGCCTACTGAAGTCGTGCCCCAGTTTTTGACAGTACACGTTTAATTAGAGTTGGCGAAGTTCTGTCATCCACCCTGAAGTCCGTATATTAACGATCCGTGCGATGAAAAGTTGATAATAAATTTGGACCTAATTGTGACGTAGAAAGAGAAATTTATTAAATCTGGTTTAAAATACAATACTTTATTTCACTTCCGTCATAATATTTATTTTTATGGCACATAGTTTCCAGTGGGCAAGGGCCTCCTGTTTATCGTGGCTTCATGATTACAATCAGAAACACCACACTTGTTAGGACTCCTCTGTAAGAATGATCAGCCCGACGCACAGACCCCTGCCTCCCAACGCACAACAATAATGACAAGAAGCAGACTTCTTTAATCCCGGGGGGGATTCGAAACCGCAATCCCAAGAAGCGACCGCGCCTTTTGGTGTGCGTCACTCATGATAAAGAGTGATCAAGAATCAAGTGAAGCGTGGTATGGTAGACGTAGGTTTAGATGTGGTGAGAATATGACGATTAGTCTTCAAGAAATCGGTGGTAGTACGTGGATTGCGTTGATGTGGCAAGTTAGGAGCTGTTATTAACACGATAATGGACTTTCATTTTTGATTAGATGCTGGCAGCTTCTTGGTTACTTGATGATCCGTTTGCTTCTCAAGAAGAACTCTGCTCCATCGCATTAGTTATATCAATTTGACAGGCTATGTATTGTGCGTAAATGAGATCATAATTGCATTCAGAATTTTACTTTCTGTTCTAAATAGTCTGGTTACAATTTGTTCAGTAACAATTTTTGCATCATTTACTTGTCAAGCATCTGAATACACAATATAATTACGTGGGCTGTAGTAATAAATATGTGTTTAACAGTTAATATGGCATTTCTTTTGTTATTGTGAAAGTCGTTAATGTGATGTAGTTGTGGACCTTTCAAACTGTCCCGAACCGTCGGTAGCTAACTGCTAAGCAACGCTGCGTAACATCACAGAAGACCGAATATCTTGATACAGGTGTATTGTAAGCTTAGCATATCGATGAAAGTTGAGGAAACAAAATAATTTAGTGTACCTGTTAAATGATGAAAAACCTGGTACTTTGTACAAGCCTGTTGTAGTTGTGAAGACGTTGTGATATAATATTTGTGCATGGTGGGCGAACAAAAATTGCACTGACATTATCTTGAATTATGTGGACTGGAAGCTTGAAGAGTGGGAATGAAATGTGCGGTAGTGGAAACAGAGCTATTTGTCCACCTTCGTTGTGGTCCTCGGATATTGGGCATGGTTGTAAATTGAGGTTATTGATGCTTTGGTTCAACATGTTATAGATCAATCCCATAGCAGACAAGACCATTGGAATATTAACAGTATTGTTCAGTTGCATTCTTGTTTGGTTTCTAAAGCCAGTTCCTGATATAAATGGGTTAATGAATTATTATTATTATTATGATCATCATCAACATCATCATCCTTGTTATCACCATTATGTAGGATATTTACTATTATATAACTGAAACAAACCATGTTTCTATGGTTATAGTGTTGCTGCTGTTCTGCATTTACAAGTTGTGCTACATGTAATGTTACTTCTCCCGAGCAATATTTTTTTACTTTTACATTAGCACTTTCCGCAGTATGTGTGCAGTGCCCAGTATGGCTGTTTTTGTATTTAATTAACTTAATGTTTTTCCGTTATGTTACTCACGTATTATTTGAATGAATTTTTAAAGGTGTAGTCGCGTTGTGAACAACGAAAAGCTACTCCGAGGATATAGAAAATTATTGATAAATTATGAACGTAATCAGTTACTTAATCTGTGCGTGACAAATTTGTTTCAGTGTATAAGTCAGGTGTTTTTCGAAAGTTCGATGAATCAACTTCGTCAGCTTAGTGAAGTCGTGGCATAGTCTTTGACAACACAAGTTTAATTAGAGTTGGCGATGTTCTGTCTTCCACCCCGAAGTACGTATATTAACAATCAATGCGATGAAAAGATGATGACAAATTTGGACCTAGGTGTGAAGTAGAAAGAGGAAGCTGTGAGAAGTTTACTAAATCAGGTTTAAAATACAATAACTTATTTCAATTTCGTCGTAATAATTTATTTTTATGGCATACAGCTGCCAGTGGGCTAGGGAACCCTGTTTCTCGTGGCTTCATGATCACGATCAGACACACCACACTCTTTAGGGCTCCTCTGTGGGGAAGATCTGCCTGACGCAGAGTCCCCTACCTGCCAACACACAACACTAATGACAAGGGACACCTTACCTTAATACCGGCGGGATACGAACCCGCAATCCCAGCAAGCGAGGAGCCGCAGAACCACGCCTTAGGCCGCGCCTACAGGTGTCCGTCACCTGTAATAAATGGTGCTCAGCAATCAAGTTAGGCGCAGTGTGGTAGACGTAGGCTTAGATGTTATTTGAATATGGCAATTGTTCTCAAGAAATGGGTGGGAGTGCGTGGACTGTTTTGATGTAGCAAGTTAAGAGCTGTTGTTAACACGGTAATGAACTTTCGTTTTTGATAAAATGCAGGTAGCTTCTTCATTACTTGATGATCTGCTTGCTCCTCAAGAAGAATGCGCTCCATTTTAATTGTATTTACTGTTTGTTCAGTGACAATTCTTGCATCATTTACTTGTCAAGCAGCTGAGTGTCAAAATACAATTACGTGAGCTATAGTTATAAATATATGTATAACAGTTAATATGGCATTTCTTTTGTTATTATGAAAGTCGTTAATGTGATGTAGTTATGGGCCTTTCAGGTTGTCCCGAAACGTCAGTTGCTACCTGCTAAGCAAGGTTTGTAACATCACAGAGGAACGAAGACCTTGATTCAGTTAACTTGTAAGCTTAGCAGAACGACGAAAATTGAGGCAACGAAATAATTTAATGTATCTGTTAAATGATGATGAACCTGGTACTTTATACATGTCTATTGTAGGTGTGAAGACCATGTGATATAATAGCGGTGTATGGTGGGCGAACAAAAAATGCGCTGACTTTATCTTGAATTATGTGGACTGGAAGCTTGAAGCGTGGGAATGAAATGTGCGGTAGCGGAAACTGAACAGTGCGTCCCCCTTCATTGTCTCTCCCATTCAGTGCCATTGACTTATCTGCGTATTATCGCCTGATAGCTGATGACTGATCCTTAGCACCCGGACAAAAGAGCCTCATACATCTAAAGTATGAAGCAAATACCAGAGACCTACGTACATGCATACTGCAGGACATGGACTAGTATCGTTACATTCAGCCTGCGGCTGCCACTTTAACAAGTCAGAATTGGTGAAATGTATAGGGAAGAATGGCGAGTTTTTCGCGTGTGTATTCTGTACCGTGAACTCCGAGTCTGTTATTCCATAATTATTGTTCCAATGTTATTATTATGTTGACAACTATTTGGGTTTGTAGGACCCCTTTCTGGACCTCGGACATTGGGCATTGTAAATTGAAGATATTGATGCTATATTTCAGCATGTTATGGATGAATCCCGTAGCAGAAAAACCATTAGAATATCGCAAATAGTGTTCATTTGCCATTCTCGCTTTGTTGCGAAATCCAGTTCATGATATAATGGGTTAATGAATTATTATTATTATTATCATTCCTTTTATCACCTTGTGCAGGGCATTTAGTGTTATATACCTAAAGGCAACTATATTTCTAGTCTATAGTGTTGCAGCTGTTCTGTATTGACAACTTATGCAACATATAATGTTACTTCGCCTCAGAAATTTGTTTTGTACTTTAGGATTTGCACTTTCCGCAGTGTGCAGTATGCAGCTCTCAGTATGGCTGTTTTTTGTTGTTCCTTAATTTCGTGTTTTCCTGTTATGTTGCTCTGGTATTGTCTGTTTGATTTTGTAAAAGTGTAGTCGCCCATATTATTACTGATATCAGTTTTGCTTTCAAATTCCACATGCTCTGTATTTTTATTATGAGGTCTTCATATTTTAAAATCTTCTCAGCTTCTTTCTTGATCATTTTTCTGTCTTCATGAAATTGAGCATCTATTTTAACATTCATGTTCCTCTATTATTTTCACGTATTATGATGTCCAGTTTATTGTTAGGAATAGTTCTGTCGATTTGCATTTGTTGGTTCCATAATATGGTGACCTAACTTCATGACTTGTTTCGACTGATTTTGGTACATTATCTTACTAGTGTTCGTTTTCTAATTTTACCCCTATTTCCTTGCATTGTGTTAAAGTGTAGCTGAGCACACACTCTATCGTGTCTCTTTATGTATTATTCTTTTGCCAGTATTGGGTCTGCTGATGTGATGTGTTTCACTGTTTCATCATATTTTTCCTAGAGTCTGCATTTGCGGTTTTTTTAAGTTTGTAACATTTTTGTCGCATGATATTTGGTTTGTAATGCCTGATCTTGTGCTGCTATTATTTCACTTTCAGATTTCTCCTCGACAGCCATAGAAACGTGTCTTCTCGGTAAATAACCCGTCTAGCAATACTTTTAATATACTGGCCCTGCTTTCCCATTTCTTCTTTAAGGACTATCCTGATTTTGCTTGTAGGTGCTGAAACCTTCATTTTTCATGTTACTGTTCCCATTTGATTGGTTTAATTCTTCTGCAATCTTGGCTGAAGCTTTACTTGTTGAATTCGTATTTGGTTGATTGCGTTCATTCTTTTAACATTATTTACAGACTGGTCTGCTATATATTTAGCGATTAAATTTTCTGCAGAATTGATTATCACAGCTTCATATGTTGCTTCAATTTGCAAGAGGCCTCTTCCTCCTTCTTTCCTCTTCTCATTTAGTCTATATCAGGTTTTGCGTGATGCGTTTTAAACACTGTGTGTACCTTTTTATTTTCTTGTCAGTTTTTCTTTTTCCTTTTTTCATCTAATATCAGTAACACCAAAATTGTATTTTAATAATAGAACAGCTAATGCTCCAATTGTGAACGACAGGTTAGTAGAAGTGAGTGCTCGACTGATAATGGCTAACAGAGCATATTATGGGTTACAGAACCATATGAAATCAAGGAACATATCTAGGAATATCAAAACACTCCTCTATAAAACACTTATCAGACCGGTACTTACATATGGAGCAAAAACATGGGTGCTGTCTGAGCAAGGTGAACATCGTGTTAATATTTTTGAGCGTCTTCCAGTAACTCATGGCTTTCTTAGTAAAAGATATTATTTTATTATTAATCTCAATTAACTGAAAGGATTTGGTTATCCAACTGTGAGGTACATATTATTATTATTATTATTATTATTATTATTTGATTTTGTTTGACCATTTCCTGGACCTACGATATTGGGCTCACTGTTAAAGTGAGGTAATTGATGTTTTGGTTAAGCATGATATGGATGGCCCCATTAGCAGACAAGACCACTGGAATATTAACAATATTGTTCATTTGTCATTGCAGCTTGATTTCGAAAACCAATTCCGGATATAATGGGTTAATGAAATATTATTATTATTATTATTATT
>Ga0123354_10011524_pt1 | contig 13673 bp, 11 predicted proteins | sample TergutLab28metaG_2_FD_97872 | JGI IMG/M metagenome (GOLD analysis project Ga0123354, IMG submission 97872) | Labiotermes labralis P4 segment gut microbial communities from Petit-Saut dam, French Guiana - Lab288 P4 | ecosystem: Host-associated > Arthropoda: Insects > Digestive system > Gut ... | reverse complement strand
TGTTAATACATCCATCCTCAGGAGCTTGCGACTTATTTGTTGAGTTATTTCATGGGTTGTATTGCTCTGGTTCGATGTGTGTTGGTGTTACGTTGTGGTTTGGCTGGGGTGGTGTGGCATCCGAATACCACAGTACCAGAGTATCTTTTCGGCTGTATCTCGGTTTCCATAAGAAGGATTATTTTGAAAATTGTTTCCCAAATTTGCGGACGCACCTAAGAACAAGACGCGGCGTTCAAATACCACGTTTCACCCCAACAAACGTGTAAATCCATGCAGTAAAAGTATTCACCGGTAATATTCTGTGTCGCCGGTCAGGTCGCTATTTGAATAGGCGTGCTGTAGAATGTTAAGCCCTGGCTTTATTACTTCCCCTTTCTCACGTTTTACACGAACATTTTTGACATATTTTCCCATTTCCTCTGTCCGTTGAAACGAAATTCAAAACGCTGTAACGTTTGTGGCGTCAAATTATTCAGTTGTCTCTGAAACATACGCAAGATACACCGACTGTCGTTTCACACTTCGAGTGACATACAGCCATCTTATGTCCCAGAGTGGCCAATAATAAGCGATTGTAGTTCAGCTATTTTTATTATTCTGCCATATGATATTAATACTTCTAGGAAATACTGGTTGTTGGTGGGTTGGGAGATTCGTTACCAGTCAAAACATACTCTTCAGGGAGAGAAGGCAAACCGCCTGCATATTTGTCTCGTCACCTTCCTACGCCAGGGACGATCATCAGACATGCTTCTCAATGTCGCAGGAGAGGTACTCTTGAAGTTGAAGTTTTGTTTTATGTTCTTAAACGGGAAAATGAATTATTCAGCCTGCCCATGTCATTCTTGTCCCTGGCAGTCCATGGGGAATTGTCTGTTTCTGCTCAATTCCGAAGATGGGATATGTTGAATGTCAGACAATAAAGCTGTAATTTTTACGTCTAAATTCGTCAGAGGAATTAGAATAGTGTTCTGTGCTGTCTCGTTCTCCCTAGGCAGCCTAATGGCATCGATTACGTGTAATCGAAGATGTCAGATTTTTTCTTTCTTTGCCTTTTTGTAGTTTCTTTGTGCTAATTTGAATAAGTGAATCCATAGAAGAGCAGTGGATGCCGCGTCCGATTGTCATTAGGCACATACTGCCCTGACGTTAATGGGAGGTTTGATGATTGCATTTTTTAATTGTAAGTGTACACTAATTGATAAATATTGTCGTGGTCTTCCTTGGTTGTGATGCCGTAAACCCTTGTAACTTTCAGGTAGATTTTCCATCTCACATGAAGCAACATTCAGACTTCACCGACTGATTTTCTGTTCCTCAAAAGTAGTTTTAAATGTAAACTAAGTATAAGATATATCCGTTGTTGAAACCTACAAATTTTTTAAGCATTTTTGTGTGTTTCGGAAAAAACAAAATTCATTCGTCACATTTCTGACACTCTTACAGTTCCATATCTGTCCTGCTTGTTAGCTGTACGTCAAATTAACTGTCACAGACGCAAAGAAATTTAAATTAACGACACATAAATTTGGGAATTATGTCTTTGTATTCCTTTTCGATTAGCCTGTACATGTGCAATATTCTTATACGACTGGAATGAAAGAGAATTATAAAAACCATAATTTATTAAGCCTGCTTATGTAGGTATAAACCCACAGTGAGGTGCGGATGCGTAATCATTCTTACCGTGGAAAAGCCATAAGTATTTCTTATTCTGAGTTTGTGTTTTTAGCCTTAGTTATCCAGCGTATAGTACGAATGGGTCATATTGCCGGATGTGGCCTGTCCGGCTGTGCAACGTTTTGTCACCTAATCTAGTAAACGGCACGGTTTTGGAAAAGGTACTGATCACAAAATGTGTGTTTTTTCTCTTCAGCTTTTGTCTGAAATATTACCGTGGAAAAGTCGTAAGTATTTAATATTCTAAGGGTGTGTTTTTAGCCTTAGATATCCAGCGTACAATGCGGTGGGTCATATTGCCGTATGTGACTTGTCTGGCTCTACAGTATATGTTCCACCGTATCTCGTAAAGTGCACGATTGAGCTATTAATCACAAAAGTGGTTTTTTCTCTTTAACTTTTGTCTTAAATGTTTCTTATTCCAAGGAGAATTCAGCAAGCTGTTTGCACAAATGTACGTAGGTCTTTGTGTCAAGTACCGTTATTCTGGTCAGATTTTTATGAAACCTGAATTTTCTCGTTAGATTTTCGAAAATACTCAAATGTAAAATTTGTTGAAAATCCTTCCGATTGAAGGTCAGTTGTTCCATGCGGACGGACAGACGTGACGAAGCTGATAGTCGCTTTTCGCAGTTTTGCGAACGCGCCTAAAATGTATTTAGGTTATCTTGGCGCCCGAAAAACTGGAATGAAAGTAATGCACGTATTCATATCGAACTTGTTAGCTCATCGGTAATGGGTGCTTGATTTGAGTTGTACATGATACACGTGTCGAGATTTTTATCTTCTGCGTGGCCAGATTACTTGTTGTTAAGTGTTAGTACTTAGGCGCTTGTGTGTTGTGTTCTCTATATTGATAAACTGAAGTGAGAAATGTACTTGCTGCTGCTGAATGGGACAGGTGAGGAAAATGACAAGTTGTGGTGAGTACACTCACTACGAATCGAAATTTTGTTAAAAATTAGGCGTAAAATTCCTTAACAGTAATAACAACAATATGAACAACAAAAATTACGATTTCAAACACGTCACTGCCTCAGCTGCTGAGAGTTTCCTGTAGTATATATATAAATCAAATAATCCTACATTTTTAACCGTTACTACAGAATCATTGTGGGCCGGGTAGCTCAGTCGGTATGGCGACTGACTACGGGCTGGACGGTCCGGGATCGAATCCGGTGGGGACCAGATTTTCCGCCCGTCCAGACCGGCCCTGGGGCCCACCCAGCCTCCTGTATAATGGGTACCGGGTCTTTCCCGGTGGTAAAGTACGGCCGGGGCGTGCTGCTGACCACCCATCCCCTTCCAGTGCCGCGGTCAGGGAAGAGTACAGCTATAACTGTACCCACCCTCTGGGCCACACCGCGCCTGTAACGGGATCACTTTACCTTTACAACAGAATCATTGCACTTGATACCTCGACAGAAATGAGCATAAACATGTAACAACAATCCAGTTTATATGAGAATGCGCCAGATACGTTCCTTCGTGACATGCAAAACGGAGTTCGTGTTGGTGAGTTTAGTGAGGACAATTCTAAGTTCTCCGTTTAAATGTTCCCAGTTTTCCTTTTATATGTGTACAAGGTTTACAAATTATGGCGCTGTACTCGTGCTTGTGGAAGCGAGTTGGCCAAGACCAATTCATGAACCAAAGCATCAGTGTCACACTTCTGTCCGTTACGTCATACACGATATCACAGCCCGTAGCTGTTTGTTCCTCGTAGTGGACTGATTTGTGAAATATGTTTTATGTACTGAACGAAACATACTTCCTGTGTTGCAGATTTCAGCGAAGATTTCCTTACGTTGATATACCTGGCAGTTCGATAACAGACTGGTAATAGATTTCATACAGCGCGCGATCTGTGTTTTACATAAAGTATCAGTGGAGGCGGATTATACTGATGGGGGGGGGGGAAATATTACGGAATGGGGCCTTTCTTAAAAAGCAGTTCAAGGAAATCTTTGGCCCGTTTCTAGCACAGTCAGGCGTGTCACTGGGATCTATTCATCCTGCGAGATTCCTGGAATTGCGACTGTATGAGATAACTGTTGCTCAGAGGGAGACACAGCCAGATAGTGGCGCTAGAATTCGAATCTGCAGTTGGAGTTGTCAATGGAGTGCGATGGAATTGTTAACCCCAAATTTTGTAATTTTAGCTACGAATCGTCGCTGCATTGAAATGGATGTCACCGTTCGTAGCAGTCAGTACTGCATTTTGGGGCAATCGACAGTACGAACATTCTGCGTATGACGTGAAGCTTTGAATCTGTTTGGTGAGAAAATTACTGCGCGATGTCCTCAGCGTTTCCGAGATTTTTACCTCTGGGGTATGCTGGAAGACGGAGTGTTTGTTGGCGGTCTGTACACGGCAGGAAGAATTCAAGGAACCTATTCAATGAGTTATTTTAAAACATTTCCCAATAAGTGTTTTTATCGAGAACTTCAAAACGTGCTAACCACGTGTTAAGCAGGGGCGTCTTCTGTGATTTAACGTAAGAATAATTACTGTGGTATTGAGTTGTGACGATAAGTATTGTGGCTCGCTATTACCTAGCAGGAGGAGAGGCTCGCAGATCCTCGTCTACTGTACGAAGTTCAGTAGGGGACACTTCGTTGGGCTGAACACAGCGTCATATATTGAACACTGCAGAATATCTGAGACACCTTTTGGAGAAGTTTATATTTTACGTCGTAAGAAAGAAGCATAACGCTTTAAGTGCGGGCTAGAAAAACGTATGGAAACGGTACGTGGCGCTAAATAGAAAGCTTTAGTATGGGTATGTGACATTTCTGTGACTCCAGTCCGCACGCTTGTAGCTGTACTGAAGTCCATTGGCACGCTTCAGCTTGTTGCTAAATATCATTCTCTCCTGTTTGACATTTATATAAGGCTGCCTACTTGTGATGGGATTTTGCCTGTAAAGTGCGTGTGTATGCTTATGTAATGCGTTGTAACCTCAATGTGATTGCGGCTTGTTATGCCGCATAATTTGGAAGGTAGATAGCATTTCGGAGGAACATTTTACCTCTTTCTTTTTTTTTTCTGGCAACAGAAGCAGCTATTTTATCTGAAACGTCAGTAACTTTCTTTCAGATTACACGGCGTCAGCTCATATCTTGATGGCGACTTCGGTGAGAATGTCAAGCCTCATATTTAAAAAAAAGTCATGTCTTTGCACTGAAACCAGTTACTCTTTTCGAATATTATTTTTTTCGCATTCGTTTTCACAGGTCGAATAAGCAGGTCGGAATAATGAAGTATACTTCCAGAGATGGCTAGAATAACAATAACAATAGCAATAACAATAACCCGCCTGTCATGGCAGTTGTTTATGGATTGAAGTTTTTCGAAATATACAACAATCGTATATTTGCATCCTTCTGAAAGTGGAATCTTTCACGGACGCTGGAACGGAGCGACGGGGTTGCCGTCGGATAAAACGAATTGGTTTGACAGCCACTGCGAGGGCAGCGATAATGTTCCCACTTCCTTCAAACTCCAGACATACAAATATGAGTTTCCGTATGTACTTAGGTGAAAGCTCGTTAAAAAAGTCTCTTATGCTATATAAACAACACAATGCCAATATTTTGTTTAGGACGCGCCCACTGATGGTATAAAGTGATCGTACTGAAATCGATACGTTAACAATGCAAATGTAACTCTTCATACATAATATGGCGCGGACTTCATTACTTTCAAACAAAGGGCCTAAAATCTGTTTATCAGTCCTGCCTAAGAATTTCCGGCAGACGTGTCATTGTACTGGAGGCTACCCCGTTTTTGTCATTTCCATTTCCCAACTTTCGGTAATACCACATGATAGATCTAGTGAGAGCGGTAATACCATTGGTACGTAACGGTGGTAATACCATTGAAATTTGTATACTTCTGTACCTTGGAAATTTAACGTTTGGTAATAAGTGGCTAGACACAATACCAGCAAGACTGGGACTGCGATAAATTCACATTTGACTTTGAATTTTATGTTTATAACCAGGGCTGCAGGAATACAGTTTCAGGTGGGCGGTGTTGGAAAATTGTGGCGGGGAACTCGTTCGTCGCTTAATGGTCTTGAGTTGGTTTTTGGACGTGCAGCCAATTCACGCTGTCATTTTGTACAAAAGTGCTTATCTGCCGCAACAAAAACTGCATATATTTCTGAGATCCGTCATAATACAAGGTACGTTGCGAAAGGAACCGAGTCAGTGTCGCTGCTGGCTCTCCATCCTCACAAATTTGCGAGTGCTTCGTTTTGTTGTTACAAGTTACACGGTATGATGTACTTCAAGGGAGTGGCTTCGAATGGTAGAACGCTCCGACAACGGTTCGCGAATATTTGTTGAGTAGTTCCGAATTCAAGACTGATTGCCCCAGACAGCAGTACGATCTCGTAAGCCTAGTTTCTCCCTTTGTAAGAAGAAAAACAGAGTAGAATTTTATGCCACAACCGTGAATCGAATTCCGGTCGTTCAGTCCCTTGTCTTTGACATTTATGAATAAATCGTTTCGGCCCATAGTTGAATAATTCTACATTTCACATTTGTATTGGGATCTAGTTTATTTTAACTTTCGAGTCTTGTGGGGTATGGTGTCGTGTAGGATTCGTAGTTAAATTGGTAATTAGTTACGTAAGTTCGGAGGAGTTTTCCGAACGTCGGCAAGTATTTTCACATCTCCAGAGGATCAGGTAACTGTCCACTGTCGTCTTGAGGATCTAGTTGGACATCTTCATGTAACAAAGTTGCACTTGTCGCCGCCAATCCGGTGTAAGGTCCCTTATTCAATAACCACTACAGGATTCGCCTTTGCTTTCGGTGGGAGAGTAAGTAGAAGTGTCTGTCAGGTTATTTCCGGTTTAGTAGGAAAATGGAAGTAGAGACAGCCTTTTGTGAACAATGTCGTGTGACTTTTTGAAGCAACATGCGTCATTGTTTAACACATACTTACATATTGTGCCTTTTAAAGCGCCCTACACAGTCTCAGTTAAACTGCGCAATTTTACTGTGTGACGTCATACTTGACGGAAAAACTGAGTCAACTGTGGAGTTTTGAGAGGCAATAGCGCAGGCCTCAAAAACTGTCCTTTCCATTCGCCTTTCATACAGAGAACTGCGCAATTCACTTAGGGAGTCCCACAGTTTCCGCAGTTTACCTGCAGACACCGCGAAGACATCATCTCAAGGCACATCCGTTTCTAGCAATTCATTCAGTAGATGAGCATCGCATGATATATTCCTTTTCGAATATCACTTCTTACTCCACATTTAGCGTTTTTTATTCTTGATTTTCGGGTAACATTATGGCCGATGTGGCTAGCAAACAGCAAACGATTGTCTTGTTTTTATCCACAATAATCGCACGCACAAGAAGACACACAGAACTGACAAACCTGATGGGAAACCTGTGCTCTGTCAGAGACAATCAGTTCAGTATTTCGTGCAGTTTTTTTTAATACAGTTCAACTGCACCGTTTAACTTACATATTTTGCATGAAGGTGAGTCCGTCAGCGTTTTTAAAATTAAGATTAGCCCAAATTATTTTTAAAGCTTCTGTTCCTACCCAACAGAGAACACAGTGTGTTTCCTTTAGAAAGACTAATCAATTAGTGCTGTTTAGGGAAGTAACAACACGTACGGTGCTTGGTTATTGACATGCCTATATCTTATGTTTATTGGACCGTGCATCATCTTGATAGTTGAATAAAGAGAGACCAACTTGATGTCACTTGCTTTATTATTTCATTATTTAATGCTCAACATCTTTCGGATGTATTAACATCCGAAAGATGTTGAGCATTAAATAATGAAATAATAAAGCAAGTGACATCAAGTTAGTCTCTGTTTATTCAACTATGCCTATATTTGTTTATGTTTGTGTCATAGATGCGTCGAAAACTGACGGTGCGTTACTATAAGTTGTTTGTTGAAACGTAAAGGCAAAGTGATCCCGTTACAGGCCCGGTGTGGCCCAGAGGGTGGGTAGAGGTATAGCTCTACTCTTCCATGATCGCGGCACTATAAGGGGATGAGTGGTCAGCAGCACGCCCCGGCCGCACTTTCCCCCCAGGAAAGACCCGGTACCCATTATACAGGAGGCTGGGTGGGCCCCAGTGCCGGTCTGGACGGGCGGGAAATCTCGTCCCCGCCAGGTTTCGATCCCGGATCGTCCAGCCCGTAGTCAGTCGCTATACCAACTAAGCTACCTGGCCCATATAAGGTTTGTGTTACTGCTTAAAAGTAACGAGGAAACGTGCTTCTGGAAGACATTCATGGAGCACACCAATAAATTGCGTAATTGATAATTAAAAATTCTCCTAAACTTACCGCGTAGATTTAACGTTATGCTCATAGATAAGATTGGTAGTCATGAGTTTGTTCCCAGAGACTTTGGTTTTGTGCCGTTGAATTTGCTTATTACAAACCTTGCCAATGTTTTGCTTTTAATGTAATGACGACTTTACCCATTGCATAAGAGCCAGTTGTTGCAGAAATGCGGATGTGTGATATTAAGATCGGTAATAATATGCATTCAGCGTCCACATCGCAGTGGATTTTTGAACTTTCGATTCGTCAAACCGAAAAAAAAAAAACTTCACTCGGTGTTTAGTACAACCATCACCATGTAAACTTAACTGCGAGTTTTGTATTCGTATTTATTTGCTCTGCTTTACTATTGGACATGTTGCAGACTGTGTTTAGCCTTTCGCTTGCCTGCGTCAAATTATTTTTACTGTACCCACTTTAGAGTGTTTACATACCAAACATTAAACGGTAATTATGTTTACCTTGGCTAAAATATGATTCGTATAGAGCGGCCGCCACAGGAATAGACACGGTTGAAATGTACATTATGAACTTTGCTTCTGCATGTTGTTTGATTAGTAAATATTCAAAATTATCTGCATTTCTTCTCAGAATTCACTGTGAGAATTGCTAAATTCATTCATTTGAATGCAGCCGTCCTTGTCGCTTGCAGGATGACACGGATACTCAGATAATGCCTTGCAAATGCCCCCATGAATTTGACATTCAAATGTAATAGACGCAAGTAGTTGGTCCTACTTCCAGTGGCTAATGTCAGATTACTAGACAGCGCAGCCTGCCTTTATGGGTCGGCTGGACTTCAAGTGGAAAGAAAGGGCTGATGTTATAGTTCCTACTTCGGTTATCATGTGCCCTTAGTAGGGCCGCCTCTGCATAAACTGTGTACTGTATATTTTAACTAACTCTGTAGAGGAAAGTTAATTCCACGGTCGCAGAATCCCGCCGCTGATTGTATCATGCGGCACACCGGTCTTGTTCTTGCTCTCGCATTTCCGTTCTTTTAAAATTTATCTTCATGGTAGGCCCTCAGCTTCGTGCTGTAAATTACCCAGTTTGGTATTTTACACAGAATGTTTTTCTTTGTTTGCATGAGTGGGTCACATTCTGCCTTTAGCGCATTCCATAGATGCCTTTGTGACGTAAACTAAAGTCGTCAATGATTTTACGGTGCCTAGAATCAGAATATATTTTTGGGGGGGTGTTATTTCATTAAAATTATTATTTTGAATGTCTGCATTTCAAGGGCGGTGTCAGATGCCTTTGCAAGTTGTCAGGCTCCCTTTAATTTAATTTTGGCGCCATACACAACTCGCGTTACAAATACAAATGTTTTTGAGACCATTATAAACTTCGTCGTTTGACAACTTGTTACTGAAATATAATTTCCTCTCCCTTTCGTCCGAGATTCTCCGCCGTTATCATGCTTCACTGTCGTCATACCGTTTCCCATTCGTCATCCTTCTCCGTCTTCGTGTCCTCTGGAAGACGTTTCCCGTTTTTTCCTTATAATGTGCCGCTATTGTGTAGGTACACTCATTTGAAGGTAACGTGTTGCATAAAAGACATAATTTACTGTTTCATGTCTTGAATGTCAGTAGCAGTCACGTCATATACATTTATCAGCTTTCTGATGTTACGCTCTATCAGGACATAACCCACTCACTTCAGTGTGCACAGTTGAACTCTGCCCGTTGAGACCCCAAGTGAAGAATTTCTTGCTGTTTTGTAATCCCCAGACCTTTGGACGGAAATTCACAGATGTGAACATTTTTATCTCCTGTAGCACATGTAACCTTTAATGTCTGTCACAGTGACTTGTCATAATTTGTGGTGATGGGATTAAAAATGTAATTTATATCACATTACCTGCGTGTTTTCATTGCCAAAACCATTATTTGTTACAGATTTATTCGTTTTCGATTTCTTGTGCCTTTTATCGATTGGTCCGTGGGTGTGACGGACAAGGTTTTAAAGTAAAATGTGCATGATGATGATGATGATGATAATAATAATAATAATAATAGGCCTGTAAAGCTAAGAGCGTGGAAGTCACGCAGTATGGAGACAAATGGACAAGCGAGAACATGTCACTCCGTATCTGAACACTGTACCTGGTAGAATGCTAAGAAGCGTACATGTGGACGAAAGGGTTACATATTTGTTTATTTTTTATGTACTTATTTATGTATGGACTGGTCTTGGTGACCGCAAGGTCTAAAGCATGGGTCTGCGGCCGCTCAACTGCTGAGATTGTGGGTTCGAATACCGCCCTAGGCATGGATGTTTGTCTTATGAGTGTGTGTGTTGGGAGGTATAGGTCTCTGCGTCGGGTAGATCATTTGTCCAAAGGAGTGCTACCGATTGTGGTGCGTCGTTGTGTGCGATCTAGAAACCTCTAGAATGAGGAGGCCATGGTCTGCGTTGGGCCGAAGCACCACAGGAGAAAAAAATTATGTGTGGTGTGTTTATCAACGATGTAAGTAGTTCAGAAAGTACAGTGTTGAGTAGTAGGATAGTCGGAGAATAATTAAGTTTAAAGGATGTGGACGGAGGCGGTTATGGCCCCATTTCGGCTACTTACTACTCGAGCATGTGTCTGGCGGGGCTTAGAAATGTGGGAAAAATTCTGAGCAGAATATTTTCTGTCCCTTCTAAACGATGCCGCTGGAGCCAACTGCCTCTGTGTCGGTCACAAGGCCAGAGTGACATCTTGTATTCATTGCATTTAGTGCAACATGTTTTTCGGCTTTCTACTAGCAATACAGGAAGTTTAGAACGGAAAATGACGTTTTCTACGTTAAGACATTTGGTTAATTTAACGAGACGTCAGCGTCATAGGATAAATAATAGGACTCATAATGATTGTAAATTAATGCTGTTTTAATAATGTAAATTGCATTCCATGTTTACTTACTAATAAGGTGAATCTTTATGATTTTACTGGTGTTACATAATCAGAATGCCCCATTATAGATTACCGAGAATACTAAAATAATACACACCAACAGGCAGAAGAAACCAGGGGAGACCACATGAAAGACTTCTAGAAGTGTGAGACCGGATTCGGTCAACTAGTGACCAGACTCCATGTTAACTATATTATTATTATTATTATTATTATTATTATGACATGCTTAACAGCACCATTCTGCACATAAGTTTGCATCAGTGCACAACAGTTACGTCAGCCATATACACTACCCTAACACACATTCAAAGCAGACATTTTCCTTTCAAAAGCACACAGTGCTTCAAACAACACAAACATCCAAAGGAAAGCAAAGGATTTCTGCTGCGCATTCTAGTTTTTATTCAGTTACATTCCTTTTTTTATAATTATTGTCATTCAGTATTCGGCATAATAACCCAGCTACCAAAATATCCTATTTATTTTTTGTAACTGGGTGGCCTCATCCTAGAATAATTTTCTGTATATGAACTTGTACGACTGCCTAGTTATAACCGAGTAAGTCGGTCGAATCATGTAGTAAATAGAGGGTGGGCCAAAAGTCGGTATACAGTACATAGTTAATTACTGTGTACCTACTGTATACCTACTTTTGGCCCACCCTGTAAAATGACTATGTAATATACCCTTTAATTGACATAGATTTGACAAGCTGAACGTGATGATGGTTCCTAAATTACCAACTCTCTTTGTTGGATTGATGCATAGCTTTGAAGTCGCAAAATTTATTCCGCCGGAGCCCCCCTTCCACAAATAAATATAATAATGAAATTGCACCCCTACCAACAAATTCTAGAACCAAACGTCTTTCAGACTTATTCTTTTGGGCTGTTACACCAGGTAGTCTCGCAGATTGATACCGGGGTTCCTCCGACGCATCAGTGTTAAATTGGGAACCTACAGGGTGTGAAAAGTCAGAGGACTGTTTTCTAAGCGACAGTCGCACTGGGACCCTCCAGACCTCCATAAGCCATGTATCTGCTGTATGCGGAGTCCAGCTAAGTGATATCGCATGTGATGCCGATCTCAGGACTGACACTGTGGTAACATCTGGCCTTTCGCCCACACCAAGTGTAGTTTCACGTTAATATTGTGCATAGGTGAGACGGTGGATGACAGGAAATAACCATGATGCCCAGATTGCCTAGTTCAGGAATTGAATCAAGGGCTTTCGCAGCGTCTGTGTCTAAGTACGTGTACAACTTGGTGGTGCTTGTTACCATTGGTTTCCATGACTAGTTGATGGTGCAGTACTGTTTGTTATCCACTAATGTTGGCACGCTTTTATGAACGCAGCTGAACAGACTCTTTTATTGGTCACTTAGGTAAAAAAGAAAGAATGGGTTGTTGGTCGGTCACTGAGGCATTGTGTTGGCTATGTTATGTATTCAGGTGCCGTTACGCGTCTTCCGCGGTTTGAGAGGCCGTGGGTTTGAACCTGTGGGCCGGGATGACCTAGTCGTTGTAGTGAGTCGCTACGGGCCATACGGTTCGGTGATCGAATCTGGGTGCCCTAGTGCCCATCCATCTTCCTACATAGTGGGTACCGGGTCAGTCCCGTTGGTAAAGCGGCCGGGGCGTGGCGTTGGCCACCCACCCCATCTAGCACCGAGGTTAAAAAAGAGTAGAATTATACCTCTACACCTCCTCTGGAACTTCGTGGCCTGTTGTAGGGGGAACTTTGCCTTTTTATGGAGTTGACCCTGCGCCTGAACAGCATTGTTCTTTCTGAAAACTTACATTCTTTTCTAATTCTCCAGGCAAGTGTCAAAATAGTGTGCCTTGCCTTAGATCACCGTCATGCAGGTAAACTTAAAATACCCACTAGTTATTCACCAGTACGATATAAGATATTTAATTCGAAGATGTTTGGTCTCATAAGCTGAAACATCAATCAAGAATAAGAGTGTCCTACTGTCAGTAGTATATACCACCGTCTGAATCTGTCCTCCTTAAGTACAACGAAGTGCTGCCGTTTTGTTTGCTTGGATCTTGAAAAACTATCACTGTGGGGATTTAACACTTAAAAGGGTTCAGAGCTTGAGTGCTTACTTCCAGGGGATTTAATTCAATTTCACGACTGGAGAGTAAATTAGGTAAGGGTTACATCCTCATGCCAGCATCTGCCTTTCATAAGGAACCTCCACCGTGTTAAATACGGTTTGCAAAATGATATTAAATATTAACTTGTGCTTTGATTGCACGGGGATACACACCATGCGCTTACTTTTTGACGCAAAGAAAAGGCTGAAAACGAAGAGATGCACTGGGCATGCTCTACATGGCCTTCCAAAAGTATTGTTTTGGAAATGAGACATTGAAAAGGTAACAAAGAATAATTTAGATCAACATACATACATACATACACACTTATATATATATATATATATATATTTATTTATTTATTTATTTATTTATTTATATACAGGGTGTCCCAGGAGGAGAGGACCTAACTTCGGGAGAGTGTTCCTTAGGTCAAACTATACCGATATAACCCAAAACATCTATATCCAAAGTTCAATGGTTACGGAGATATTGGCCAGAGAAAAGTGTGGATGTCTTTTATGTCTGCGTACTGTACTCTGTCCGTGACGTCATACTAGTCATATGCACTTGACCTTCAACGCGCGAATCCTGCAGTAGCCGTGAGGTGTGATAGACAATCAGTTGATTGCGTTTGAGGTGCTA
>Ga0123354_10011521_pt1 | contig 13675 bp, 5 predicted proteins | sample TergutLab28metaG_2_FD_97872 | JGI IMG/M metagenome (GOLD analysis project Ga0123354, IMG submission 97872) | Labiotermes labralis P4 segment gut microbial communities from Petit-Saut dam, French Guiana - Lab288 P4 | ecosystem: Host-associated > Arthropoda: Insects > Digestive system > Gut ... | reverse complement strand
GCCCAGGATAGGGACAGGTGGCTGACGCTTGTGAGTGCGGTAATGAACCTTCGGGTTCCGTGAAATGCGGGGAATTTCTTGACTAGCTGCAAACCAGTTAGCTTCTCAAGAAGGACTCTGCACAACGGAGTAAGTAAGTAAGTAAATGTCTCCTTACTGTTGTTATATCTGTAATATTATTGAAGTTGGTGTCATTAAAAGATTACTTATCATCTATTCGCTTTAAAGGCGTGGCGCACAGAGGATTGTATTGAGAGGACTTTGTACAGCACAGCAGTTCCTTAATGGGAAACTGCAATATCAGCGCAAAGAACAAAATTGCTTTCTTGATTTCAAACCTTCGCTGTGTTCTGAATGTCGTTTTCTTTCTTCTGGGTAATTCCCTGACGTCTGAATTTCATATACCGACGTTTCGGAACACTCTGTCTGTTCCATCTTCGTAGGCAGGTGGGTACTTACCTGCTTATGATGATGGAACAGGGTGTTCCGAAACGTCGGCATATTAAATTCAGACGTCGGGGAATTACCCAGAAGAAAACACAGAGCGATAAAATTGCAGTACGGTACAGGCGGTAGTAATACCACTGCTGTTACTTAACTAGTTAAAATTGAAAAGTGAAATTCGAATTTCGTTTAGAGCTTCAAATTTACCTTCCCAAATAATCGCGGTGTATAATTTGTGATTAGCGAACATGCGAGGAAGATTCAACTTGGTTGATCGTAATTAGAATAAACCTAATTTATAGGGTGTATTGTTTAATTTCAGGGAACACAATCTTGATATTTATGTGTGATGGATGTCACAAGTGGCCAAGTTGGTACCCGCGAAACTTTGCAGCGATTGGAGAATAATCCAATACCAATTCCGGAATGCACTGCCCCAGACAACGGTCCTGAAGTTACGTCGACACAAAACCATATCAAAAGGCCCTTGAATGCTTTCATGTTGTGGTCCCAGAATCAACGCCAAAGGATCGCTTTGAACAATCCACAAATGCCCAATTCAGAAATATCTAAACGACTCGGAGCGGAGTGGAGACGTCTGTCTGAATCGGAGAAAGTTCCTTTTATAGAAGAAGCGAAGAATTTGAAAAGACAACATCAACTTGACCATCCAGGTTACAAGTTCGTTCAACGAAGGAAGCGGAAGGTCAGGCCCATCCATACTGCGGGCAATGCTTCATGTGACCTTCGTACTGGAATCTCAAGTGCACCAGCCGACTACAGTAGCGCGACTTTCACGTATCCTCCCTTAACGTACGTAAATTCTGCACCGACATTCTCCAGTAGCATGAACGGTATCGTCCCCAGTTCCATGCCACCAAGGTTCACGGACTTCTCAACGCCGTCTTTGTCTTCAAACGTAGATAGACTTGGAGTTACGCAGGAAAGCTTCAGTAACCTGTGGCCACTTCTAGGATTCACCGCAGCGTCTGTGTCCAATTTGTATCCATCGGGAATGCCTTACTTTCAGTCTAACTTGATGTCGGACGACAAGGATCAGGATTCAGGTTTCATGAGGTTGGCTAACATGCCTTCAGACTTTCGTCTAGTTTAGGGCGATAGGTTAGGTACTCTTTTGATTTGAAGACGATGAAGACTTTGTAATGTATGTTCGAATACAGGAAGACGAATTATGAAGTATGTACAAGTGATAGAGACGCGGTCTAAGGACTCTAGCTTCTGACCATTACTGAAGACTTAGTTGCATGAATATTACAAGAAGGTATAATTTTAAAAAACTGCACTAAAAAATTCATAAAAACTTGTTGAATTCCAAGGAATTCTCATCATATTTGCGATCCAGTTGACAGAAATTTTGCTTCGTATGTGTGAAATCCTTGGCTACAGGTTTCACCTAAGTTAGCGGCTATAATAACTGATTATTGTCGTGATTTTACTCAGTTTTACTTTAAATTTTCCAACACAATACCTAAAATTAAATGAATACCATTTCCTACCACGACGCTTCTTGTTCCTTATTTGTTTCCCCAAAATTCGACGACGTCTGTTATGACGTAATAAGGGCGTCTTCAAATGAACGAATGAATGAATGAATGATCGAATGGGCCCTAAACAAAAATGCTTCAGAGTGGGAGTAAAACTTTTTCCAAAAACTAGGAGTTACTCCAAAATTCTAGTCGCCAACAGGATGACATAAACCAATATCACGTGACTCCTTACAAAATTAAGCTCCACGTCATTTCTGTTTCCATAATTTTATTGAATGGAAACCAAGAGTTTGAGTAACTTGAAGTATTTCATGTGGCTATTTTAACAGACAAGGAAATAGTTACAGTATCCAGTCTGCAGTATTGTCATACAATATGCCTGATGTCAGATGTCACCACAAGTATCGCCCTTTAAAAGAAAAACCGGTGATACGCTAATACGACCACAACAGTCCTCCACCAGCCCTATCCAGGGCCACCTGAATCCATCTTACACTCTCATAACCTGTTCATTCATGGCCGGCAATAATACAACCTATCAATACAATTTATCAACCAACGAATGCACATTTAATTTCACATAAAACACTTTTGAAACACTTTAAAACACTCCGACATGTTTCGATCTTGTCAGATCATCATCAGGGAGCTTAGTTCCTTGCTAAAGTTATATCATAGTATTCACAATTCAATTGGTATTTGCAAACGAGGTGTTGTGGCAGCATATCGTGTTGTGTAGGAATGTGTTGTGGAGCAGTGGCTAGGTGTGCGTCTTATAACTTTAGCAAGGAACTAAGCTCCCTGATGATGATCTGACAAGATCGAAACATGTCGGAGTGTTTTAAAGTGTCATAAAAATGTTTTATGTGAAATTATATGTGCATTCGTTGGTTGATAAATTTTAGTGATTCTACAAAAAAATACACGGTGCTACAATAAGATTTACAACCTATAAAATTTGCGTATGCATTTCTTGTGTCTTTTAGTAACCGCAGTTTAATGTCTCCCCATCATAAATTTTGTTAACGCTTTTCAAAAGACACATTTTGTGATTGAATGCTGTGTAAGTCGGAATTCTGATAAGGCTGTGTTTCTAATTGGGTCCTACTTTCAAATTCGCCTCAAATTAAGCCCAATATACTGCAAATTTCCGAAAGGGAGGAACCACATATCGTTCATCAGATGGCATTACAGATACCAGCACTCAGTGATTTTTTTTTGTGAGGATGGATGGGAGGACGCCCTTATGTGACCACACATTTCATACAGTGAAAACATACATTCGGGGAAACGCGTATAAAGAACCAGAGGACAGCAGTCATTTGTATGCGGATGCTTACATGTATATAGGATATGTGTCAATTGTAGCATTGCCATGTGACTATAGAACATTTACTTTTTCCTGTTTTAGTACCTTTCTACACCTCTGGAAGCCATAATATAATGTTTCCTGTTATCGAATTTGTTCAGCCTTTGTTCGTTCTCATTCTGTGTCTGTATTCCCATCACCACAATGGACACTTTATTGTTTCCAATACGTCAGCACATCTATATTGCATTATATCTAAAAAAAAATATATATCCATTCGAATATACTTGGGATACGTACCAAGAGTGGCGCTGGTGCTGATTCTGCTGTTATTCATTAAGGTCTGAATTTGAATTCTAGCTCCGTCCCAAAATGATTTTAATTACCTTTTCTGCGCTTCAATTATTACGTTTGAATAATCCTGCTGTCTCTGTTTTATTTTTCCTCAGTGTATATTCGCACACACACACACACACACATGTTTCTTGTTGGTATTTGTTGTTGTTCCTTTGTATTTGTAAGTTCTGAGCCAGTAACATAATGTCGGCAGGCAGACTAAACCTCTCAGTGTGTGCGTGTGTACTGTAAATGCTATAGTAATGTATGTATGTTTTAAGCTCCTTGCAGTGGTATCAGTCATTGTATTTTGAACGACAAACGTCATTGATGTGTTTGAAAATACGCTATTGAGCGTTTGAAAATAAGTATAACACATAGGAAGATGGGCTTTTGTATTTATCTTTATTTCCACAATGTATTAACTGAATAAATTCCTTTTTAAAATTTCAAAATAGGCACAAAACCCATCTTTTTCAACGTCGATTCAGTATGAAAAGCTATTCTACATGTTTTTAGTAGCTGAGAAAAAGAGGCATTCTTCACTTTTCACTATAGAATCTCAATAAAAAGAACTGAACCTGTTTATACCACTGTAAAACGGACCATTTTTGTCTCCACAAATATACATTTGTATTGTCCACAGCAGTTTGCGTCCATTCTTCTTGTGTTAAAATTCACTTCCTTCCTACTGGACAGCCGGATTGTTCCATTAAACCTGCTCCATTTATCCCATCCAAATACACGATATATAAAAATGTAAATAAATAAACAAAAAAAAATATATATATATATATATTTATATAAGGTAAAGCAGTCCCGTTACAGGCCTGGAGTGGCCCAGAGGGTTCCAGGAAGTTAAGGTTCGCAGATTTCATGACAACGACACAGGATGCTGGTAAGGTTGTCAGCCCTACGCACCGGCCGCCTTTACCCCCAGGAAATACTCCTGTTACTCATTTCTCTTAGAGGCTGAGTCGACCCCAGGGCCAAAGTGTGATCGGAAGGATTATGTCAATGAAAAATTCCAAAGACACCAGCTGGGATCGAACCAGCGATCTTCCGATTTGTAGCACAGCACCTTAACCACTGTGCTACCGCGGTCTCCATATATACATATACATATACATGTGTGTGTGTGTGTGTGTGTGTGTGTGTCCAACGCTTTACATAAGCTGTTTTAAAACTCTGAGATCGTAGTATTATCGAATAAGGTTAGAAAATACAACACTGATGATGTCATACCTTTAATCTACAGGGTGTTGCAAAACCCCCCAAAGACCACCGTCATTTGAGCACCACCGCAGTGTATCTTATTCGTTAGGTTCACAGCATATTGATCGAATTCTCTGTATGTTCTTGACGCAGTCCGCTGTTATTTATACCGATACAAATGTACACAAGCGTGAAATACTGTTTACACATGTATTATAATGATATTAAAATGTTAGGTTATATTCGATAAAATCGTCCTGCTGTATAGCGGAGAGAAGGGACGTTTAATGATGTACTAATTTTGTAACAAGACTCAATTTAATTTTATCTCAGTACTTTTTGTACGACTGTACATATATTGTATACATTTCCATGTTGTATTCTCTTTTCATTAATAATCGTGATTGTAGGAGTGAGAAGATGCATCGACGAACTGAGCGACTGTAGACATTTCAAACAGTTACAGTTGGTACATATATAATGAATCGCAAATAAATTGTAAATCAGAAACTAATATATTAGTAAGTTAAAATCAGCTTATAACTTTGTACTTAGAAGTTAAGTTTGAGTCTGGAATTGGGCCGAATTTGGCTCGATACTAGCCGAAACATGTAGTCTACCGCATATGCCATCTGTCAGTGTAAGGTGATATTTTGCATGGCAATGTAATAATTCTGTGAACAGAATCTCAAATGTATAATCACTTAAGTAACAAGTGGAACAGTACTGTCGAAGTGTTGCGTATGGCTCTCAAGTGTAGAGCGGGTCACATTGAAACATTACAGTGCCAGTGGGTGTGTTAATGTACAGGGGTGCTGATAAATCCTTAGCCTGAGCAGGAAGGAAAAAGCTAATTCTTCTGTCAGAATGGCGTGAATTTCCTTTTGGCGCCTTACCTTGCAGTTAAAAAAAAACTTGATGACAGCTCGCGTCTCGATGTTGTTGAAATCGCGCAAGTCCCTGACGTGCTTCCGAGCTTGTTTCCTTCCTGGTCGGGCTAAGGACTACGCTCAGACTATTTTTATGCTAACGTATGTGTAATGATTACCGAAGTTAAACACCAGGTAGTGAGGGCACAAGGGGGAGGTATGGTGGAGACTGTACTGTCTGCGGTTATATCAGAATGGTGGGGGAAAAATAATCGGTACCATGACGGGCAGCGAACTCTGACCTTTTAACACGTAGTTAGCTTTACCCACTGACGCAACTCGACGGCTAGAATCCATCTGTTGATTAAGGTGCTATTATGGTCTTACACTAGTGCGTGCCTGAGATCTGCGCTCTTCTGGTGTATCACGCAGCTTATAGTGGTCACTGTACAGACGTTTCGGTACAGCCTATCGGTCCCATTTTCAAGGGTTAAGAAATCCGAAAGATTGAAGACGGGACCGATAGGTTGTCCCGAAACGTCTGTACAGAATTACCACTTGACGCTGCGTAATAACCCAGAGGAGCGTAGATCGTATCATCTTCGCGGCGGCGACCTGAAATCACGTACACTGCCTACCCACCTACCTACCTACATATATATATATATATTGTTCATACATGTGTACGTACATATCTACCAGCCTATCTACCTACCTACCTACCCTTCCTCCTACCTGCCTAAGTCCACGCAGTAACAAAGTCCTCTTGAGGTTTTTTTTTTTTAACGACACTACATGTAGCTCAGAGGGTACAGCATAGGGATAGGATGACTGGCAAACGACAAATCGCAAAGATTTTGAAAGAAAGGAACTTCTCCTGACCACATTGAAGTACTTTCTTGGTGTTTGCTGGGTGGAATAGAACAAATAAGAAAGATAGTCTTAGGAAAGCCGGTGTACCAGCCAAGATTCGAATAGATGACCTTTCTAACACAAGTATAGAATGTTAGCCTGAAATGAACCTACTTGATCAAAGTTCTTCTTGAGGATGTGATTATGTCCGAGATATACAAGAATTTCGGTTCTGTTTGTGGCAAAGGAATGTTGATAATCTTCTGCAGTGTAGCTCCAGAGTTGACTGTCCGCTAAGGTCGATTACTCCGCAACAAATCTCTCATAACATATATAATCAAATCAGCATATTATCCATATAACTTACATTTAATCGAAGTTAATTTTAATATTATCCTACAATCTATGCTAATATCTCCTAAACAGCCTCGTCATTTTGACCTTCCGCATTAGCAGTATTATGCCTGCATTTGTAGCATTCTTCTTGCGTGCTACAGTGTTCTGCTAATCACTTCAGCTACATTGCTCTCATACTGTTAAGACGCTGGTATCCGGCCCTTTATCCTAATGTTTTCCAGTTTTTTCTCGGTCCGTCCAGGAACATTCGAGAACATTTGTGAAAGTTCCGTTACATCCCCTCGGTTCCACCTCTTTGTAGCGAATTATTTATTAGCCACCCAATCCAATATTCGAAATTCTGAAGGCGGTATTGTTAAAGGTTAGGTTTACGGATTTTTCGGGGCGGCGAAGTAAGTCCATCTTCAGGGATGGTAAGTAATTCAATCAGTAAATATTTGCCAGTCGACACGGGTTAATGTCTCTGAAATTTGGCAACTACAGGCCGTGAAATCTAATGTTTATTGCACCGTGCATCATTTTGATAACTGAAGAATCAAAAACCAACTGGATGCCACTTGTTAATTTATTGTAATTCTTATAGGCGTGGGCCGGGTAGCTCAGTCGTTATAGAGACTGACTACGGGCTGGACGGTCCGGGATTGAATCTATGACCAGCCTCATTGTCTAGTGGTCAGAGTTTCTGAGTGCTAATCATGAGGTCCCAGGTTTGATTCCCGGCTCTACCTGTGAATTTTTCCTGGAGGTGAGGATTCCCACGGTGACCATGGTCTGGGTAGGTTAGTAGAATTTAGGTTTAAGGGCCCTCCTGGCACTACACCTTCGTCTATCACCACTCACATCATCGGGACAACGTAACTGCGCCTCATGGGCTTCCCAACCTGAGAAGTCGGTTACACTCCTGCCATGCCCAGGAGGGAGGATCACGAAGTCCACAAGGACGTGTGGTGGCATTGGACCAAAAAAAAATCCCGGTGGCGACGAGATTTTCCGCCCGTCCTGCCTTTGTCCTGGGGCCCACCCAGCCTTCTGTGCAATGGGTACCGGGTCTTTCCCGGGGGTAAACTGCGGCCGGGGCGTGCTGCTGACCACTCACCACCTTCTAGTGCCGCGGTCATGGAACAGTAGAGCTATACCTCTACCCACCTCTACCCACAGTCTGGGCCACACCGGACCTCTAACGGGATCACTTTTCACTTATAGGCTCAACATGTTTCAAGCATTAATATGCCCATCATCAGGAGCGCGCGACTATTATGTTCATTACCACATTGGTCGTATCGTTCTTGGTTTGCTGTAGGTTGGAGGTTAGGTGCGGTTAGCCTGGATTAGAGTCCGGGTTGCAGGCTAAAGCCTGCAACCGCACCTAACCTCCAACCTACAGCAAACCAAGAACGATACGACCAATGTGGTAATCAACATTATAGTCGCGAGCTCCTGATGATGGGCATAGTAGTGCCCGAAACATGTTGAGCCTATAAGAAGTACAATAAAATATCAAGTGGCATCTAGTTGGGTTTTTTGATTCTTCAGTCCGTGAAATATTTGACGCTCTGCATTATGATAGGCTGTGGCATCTATAATAATAGAACAATAAACAAAAGTGATTTTATCACCCTAAACATTGGTGTGTAAGCTATTAACCTCTAGACGCCTAACGTCAACTATAGCTGACGTACCGCAACGCTAACCTCTAAAGTTGCATTTTATATATTTATTCAACAAATATAGGTACCGAATATTTTAAACATGGTATATTCTCTCCTTTTTTTTCTTCAAAATGCAGTTTGTTTCATAATTCTAACAATTTTGGTTCCTGTATTATTCACATTTTATATACAGGGTGTGCTAAAATAAAAAAAAAATAATTCCGGCGCCAAAAGGCTAATATTGAGCCGCTGCATATTCAGTGACGAAAACAGACAATTCACTGATTAAGTTTAGCAATCTTTCTTATAGGTGTGAGTAGTCGATATTCAGAGAGCTGTAATACCGATATTGATATTTACAAAAAAAAAAATACAGAAACAATTTTATAATTTATTGCAAGATAAATTTTGCGACTTGTTGTTAACAGTATCGCTTGTACTGCGTGCTACGTTTCAGAATAAACTGGTTTAATTCCACAGCTGTCAGATTTTAATCTCATTGTTAACACCCAGACACAAAATTTGTAACAACCCCCAAAATTGAACTATATATATATATATGTATATATTTCTTCCAAGCATAATGAATGCATTTACATAAGCTAGATAGTTTTAAAAGCCTTTGAATGACATCTAGGTATTTGTCCCCCAAAAAAATACAATACAGAATATTTTGGCACCGGATGACTGTACAAAAGTGTAACAAACAATAGACTGTACTCTATCATGCGACTATTTTCAATAGGCCTTCTAAAAACCCCCAGGCTTTACACTTTTATTTAATACCACTCACTCAACACAATGGTTTACAATGACTGCCATAGCTTCACGTGATGCTATCACTGTTATGCAGCGGATGGGATCGCGTGTTTTGTTATTTGCGTCGACCCATTGTGATCCATCTCCCGTGACGTCACTGCAGAGGAACAACGACATATCTCCACTGATCGCAATATTGCTTCAGAATAATTAATAAAGTAAACATATGAAATAATTTATCTCATTAATTAACCAACTTGATGCACAAAATTTTCTTTTTACAGTAAGTATATTTCATGGCTCTACATGTTTCGAGCACATGTGCTCATCATCAGGAGGTCAAAATTGCATTACACAGTCTCTGGTATCTTCACACCGATAGGTGGACCGTCCCGTGCACAGGTCCTGTCCTCAAGACTTTTGAACTCGGAATGCATATTCGGTGTAAACTAAACTGGGGAGAAATTAATCAATTAATTAATTAACAGAAAGTGAGAGTGCAATTTCTACAGCACACAACGCGTAATTATTTCTATACATTTCCTCCTCAGTCTGACCTCTTCGAACTATTCATTGTAGGAGCAGAGTGTTAGTGCCGCACCTGAACGCACTCAATGACACACACGCACACAGTCGATGCGACTTCTTTGGACGGGGGACCTGCCCTGTCGCAGACAGCTCTGCCTGGCAACACACAGCGCTTAACAAGACACAGATATCCATGCGGCCGGTGGGATTCGAACCTGTAATCCCAGTACGCGAGCGGCCGCAGACCCACGCCTTACACCGCACGGCCACTGGGATCAGCCTATTTCCGTACATGTTCGTACAAAATATTAAATTTCGTATTTTGTTCCGTAAACCCTAAAATCGTCGTGTTTTTGCGTATCGTTCGTTACAGACGGCTTCATCCGGTCCTAAAATTACGGACATAGAGAGAAAGAGAGAAAAAATTAATTTTTGTAATTGCAAATGTGAAATAAAATATAATTAATTTCTACGGCGAACAGTCCCTCTTGAACATCTAATGTGTGCTTCTCTACCTAAGATCTTCATAGAGGCCAGTTCAAATGTGATGGCACACGCGCAGAAACGAGATTTCGTCTTTCTGTGTAACGGACGAGTCCATTTAAATCGGCAGGGAGCGTCAGTTCAGTCGACTGCTGGCAGCCGAGGTGTGCGCATCAGCGGTAGTAATGCTGGATAAACCGTGTTCCGAGGTAGTGTGAACAGTACTGGTTACCCACTCCATTCACCAGTTTCCCCTTCACTTCCCCTCCCGTGCGTCACCGTGTGCCATCACATTTCAACTGCACTCTACTTCAGACAGACTCTACTCTTCTATGTAATAGCCTGTGGGTCTCAACTTCGAAGCTTTTCGTCGCATATGAAGTAACGTTGGAGCGTTTCACTGGCTACTGAGAGGACTTGTGCGTGTGTGCAAATGTAAGGAAGTTCAAACGTAGAATATATTTTTGTAAGAATATCCCAGAATCATGCTAGTCACATAAATAATATATCTCAATTCACAGCTTCCTCTAATGTCCGCCACAAAGACCAGCATATTAATGCTGTCTGGGAATGTATCAGTTGTTACGTGAGGGGGTAAATACGGAACTCAACAATTCTCTGCGTGGGTAAGTGCAGGTGTGTTGAAATGTGATGGCATACGGTGACACAGGGTGGGGAAGTGAAGTGGAAACGGGCGAATGGAGTAGATAGCCAGTACCCTTCACACTACCTCGGAACATGGTGTATCCAGCATTACTACCGCTGATGCGCACACCTCGGCTGCCGGTAGTCGACTGAACTGACGCCCCCCGCCGATTTAAATGGAGCACATGAGTTTGACTTTAGCAGTAAACACTGTGCGACTTTCACACTACACCACAGAGCGCTCGGCCTAAGGCGTTCGAAACTTGAAGACGCTATTTAACCTTTAGACTTCTAATGTCAACTACAGTGGTCGTACCGCACCGCTAACCTCTAAAGTTGCATTTTATATATTTATTCAACAAATATAAATACCGAATATTTAAATCACGGTATATACCCTCCGTTTTTTCTCTTCAAAATGCAGTTTGTTTCATAATTGTAACGTATTTGGTTCCTGTATTATTCACATTTTATATACAGGGTGTGTTAAAATTAAAAAAATAATTCCGGTGCCAAAAGGCTTATTGGCCATTTATATAAAAACCGTCACGTCAACGCAAGTCAGTCTATCAATAGGCACATAACTACGGCCGTTTTCATGTACGCAGATTTGCGTGTAACTTAAAAATTTTACGGTAAGCACGTTTTGTCATAAAGTAAAAATAAGGAATATATATAAATATATATGTCACGTGACACCACGAAATAAAAAATTTCGATCAATCCTTGACTTCCTGTACCGCAAGTGTCCCGGAGGGCCCAGAAAACAAATTCAGGAATCAAATACCTCAGAACAAAAGACATTAAATTATATACATGATGCAGAGGTCGTTACGTCACTTTACATAGTTGTGTAACAACAGTGAAGAATAATATCCAGTTTTGATAAGATAACATCAAAGAACGTGAATTTTCAGTTTTATTACATTGAATGCTGTTCAAAATGACTTTCATCTTTCTCTGTGAATAATAAGGAGAATTAGGAGATGGGCTGGGCATGTGGCGCGTATGGGTGAGGAGAGGCGGGTGTATAGGGTCTTGGTGGGGAAACCGGAGGGAAAGAGACCACTGAGGAGACCTAGGCGTGGATGGGTGGATAATATTAGGACGGATCTCCAGGAGGTGGGATGTGGGTATATGGACTGGATTGGGTTGGCCCAGGATAGAGACAGGTGGCGGACGCTTGTAAGTGCGGTAATGAACCTTCGGGTTCCGTGAAATGCGAGGAATTTCTTGACTAGCTGCAAACCAGTTAGCTTCTCAAGGTGGACTGTGCACCATGGAGTGAGTGAGTGGGAGAAATGTTGGTCAGAGGCGGCAGTAAGCTTGATGGTAATTGTTGGGAAGTGACACTGTGCGGTATCGTACAGTATCTGGAAACATCAAATTTTCTTGACCGTTGATATTAAAGGCGTATTCTGATACAGGATTTGCTGTTCAGAATTATATACAAAGTCCTGTCTCTTGTCACCGCCCTACGCAGAACTGCCTGTTGAAAACTCCACTTTTTGTCATAAGAGCTATACTACTGAAGGATCGGTTTTCTCAGTGAGCGTAGTGATTAGGCTGCGGGCTGGACAACCAAGGAACGTTGTTCGATTCCCTGTAGGGACAATAAAGCTCTTTTTTTCTCTCCAAAAGCGTGGAGACAAACTGTGGGTCCTTGCCAGCCAGATTTCTACTTAGTGGGTACTGTGATCACATTTCTGGGAAGTCGAGGGTTTGGGGACGGAATACAACTTCTCACATCCACCGATTGCTGAGGTTAAGAAGGAATGGAGCCCTACCTCCATTCCTTCAAACGCCTTCACATTGTGCACAGGGACAACTTTATCTTCATCTTATTCATGTCTGTGCACCAGTATCACCTTATCAAACAAACACACACAAATACACTCGTGTATCATTAAATCACCATTTTATTGACACCATACGTACTTTCAACACGTTTCTACCCTTACAGGGTCATCTTCAGGAAGTATAATTGATACATTCTAGCAGAAAGGTCAACAAAGTGGCTCATCCGTTATAAAATTTTGAAATTTACAATTAGTAATTCATTTTGTTTAACCACGCTAATGGAACGTCTCATTTTTATTCCATGAAGATGACCCATTATGGGTAGAAACATGGTGAAGGTCCGTATGTAGTGTCAATAAATTGGTGATTGAATAATGTACAGGTGCAATTGTCGGTGTTTGTTGATAATATGATCGTTATCCGTAGCTGTAGGCCATAAAGTGCCACGTGAATCATTGTAAGTTAGTTCATTTAATGTTACAAAAATTTCTTACCTCGCAGAGAACAAACTGTAATGTTACACTAATTTGTAACACTTAAGTGCAGGGCGGGGCGAAAAGCAGTTTGTTACAATTAAAGCGGTCATTAGTCTGCTAAATGATTCTTCGAATCATTTGATATCAATTGAAGAGAGTGTCTGACAGTGGTCTGTGGCTTGCAGGTTGCTCCCTAATTTGTAGTGTATATTCGTCATGGTCTTATCCGTAAAAACACAAGTCTGTCAGTTTCAGGACATTGCGACAGGGCAGACAACTTTTTTATTTAAATCTTAACCCTTACTTACTTACTTACTTACTTACTTACTTACTTACTTACTCACTTTACTTATTTAACTTTTGACGCCTAACGTCAACTATAGTTGACGTACCGCACCGCTAACCACCAAAGTTGCATTTTATATATTTATTCAACAAATATAGG